>Ga0315899_10000349_pt1 | contig 57281 bp, 47 predicted proteins | sample LakEriMetagenome_2_FD_203518 | JGI IMG/M metagenome (GOLD analysis project Ga0315899, IMG submission 203518) | Freshwater fungal communities from buoy surface, Lake Erie, Ohio, United States - Buoy 4 MA112 | ecosystem: Environmental > Aquatic > Freshwater > Lake | place: USA: Lake Erie, Ohio... | reverse complement strand
ATTGGTCTGCGGGTGTGCCGCCAACACTTAATACCCCCCACCCCCTTCAAAAACCTAGCCAACCGAGACCTTACCGGGGTGGCACCCCAAATTCTGGCTTATGGGACCCACAGTTCCTCCTTATATAGCATTCTGCACGTCCGATTTTTAGCAAATATTTTAAAAAGCTGCCGTTCCGGATACGACCCAAAAGCGGTCATTAGGCGGTCGTAGTAATCTTCAAACCTATCGCGCCGATCAATACAAGCGCTATGCACAAATACTGTACAAGACCTAATTTTTCGTCGAATGCAAAAATTCCAATAAGTGCTGCTGCAACGATCCCCACTCCAGCCCAAATTGCATAGACAACCCCGACGGGTAGCGCCTTCATTGCAGGTGCAAGTACCCAAAAGCAGGCTGAATAGCAGAAGATCGATAAGGCTCCCCATTGCCACTTTTCAAATCCGTTAGAGAGCTTGAGTAGAAAGGTTCCAGAAACTTCCAAAGCTATTGCCCATGCGAGAAAAATCCACGGGTTCATCTAGGGTCACTCCTTGTTGCGGTTCTTTAATGTCTTTGGGTTCCAACAATTTCTTCCAAAAAAGATACATGCTCGCGAAAGGCTCGTCGTCCAGCGCTGGTCAGTTCCACCCACGTTCGGGTTCTGCCGCCAACTGCTTCCTTGGTTACTTCAACATAGCCAGCTTCCTGCAGCGTACGGATATGCGCGCCTAAATTGCCATCAGTCGCCCCACAGACTAGTTTCAGCATCGCAAAATCTAGTGATGCCGCAGCTCGTTCAAGAGCGGCCATTATTCGCAAGCGGTGCTGCTGATGTATGACTTCATTCATAATCGTCACGGTCTCTTCAACCATAGTCCCCCAAGCAGCAGCGCCGTCCCCCCTCCAAGACCAAGTGAAAGAAAGAGAAGCTCGGGGAGAAACCACCAGCCGACAGCAGTGGAAACCGTGACCAGCCCGCCCAGAAAGGCAAAGCGCAGGCCCGCCCAAAGCCCGGTAATCGCATAGCCGCTAGCGACCGCTATTGCGATTATGACGCTTGCTTCGCGAACGTCGGCTTCAACCATAGCAGTTATAAGCCCGACATAGCAGACAGCCATGGCCCATGTCGCAAGCACCCGGGTGTCGTTTGGCGCGCGTGGGCGAGTTGCTGTCCATCCCAGTGCGGCAATCCAGCACAAACCCCATATCCATGGGGCTGACTGGGGGATAAACTGCATCGCCGAGAATCCGATAACCCATGCAATTCCCCACGCTGCAACGACCGAACCGCTTACTTGATAACCCATCAATTTTGAGGTCTGCTGTCTTGCATGCTGGATGGCATCCAGAGCATCTTTTGCTTCTGTTTCGTTCATAACACCACTCTATAAAATAGAGTACACTCTGTCAAGCAGAGTATGCGGGGTCCGGTTGATTACACTCCCGACTGACAGCGGACAGTCTGCTTGCCACCCAGTTGACGTCGTTCAGAAGGTGGTGACGGTCGCCTAAAAGCTGCCACAGCGGAGAGCAGCTTATTTGTTTCGGTGCAATGGCCTCAATTGGGCCGAAAGTAGACTGTCCGTATTTTCTGATAGAACAGCAAAAGCAGACTAATCCAAACTCATACATACATCATTACAAAGCGCTGCGTTGAACTGCCATCCGTCAAAACGAAGGTCGATACGGCCGATTGGCAAAAATCTCTCTGTAGGTTCAAAAACATAAACAGGCCATCGCATGTCAAACGCTATCAATGTCCAGCAAGCGCGCGAACTCTAGGACTGCGGTGGCAGCTATTGCATGAAGCCCAAATTAGCGCTGTTAAACCTACCAATGTTGGGTGATATGCTTGGTAACTCGCTAGGCGCAACGCCGAACCAGGTAGCCAGTGTTGCAGCATATTGATCGACCGAAACCGTTGGAAGTAAACGGCCAACGCCGACTTGGTCCGGACTTCTAACGGAGATTTGTGGAGCAACACCGTAATAGCGGCCGCCGTTAACCGCGCCACCCATGATGAAGTGATGTGCACCCCAGCCATGGTCAGATCCATCACCATTGGACTGCAGCGTACGGCCAAAGTCGGAGGCCGTGAATGTAGTCACTTTGTCAGCGACACCCAATTCCACGGTGGCGCGATAAAAAGCGTCCATTGCGAAGTCGACACGGTCCATTAGCGTTGCGTGACCCGTAATCAAATTGTCGTGAAGGTCAAAGCCCCCCAAGTTTACCATAAACACCTGGCGCTTTACGCCCAGTGCTTGGCGAGCAGCGATTAATCGGGCCACAATTTGAAGCTGGTCAGCCAAAGTGTTGGTGCCGGACACTGGCCGAAATGACGTCGCAAGGGATGTCGGCTGGAGCGCCGCATTAACAACAGTTTCCGAATCAATGGAGCGGCGTGCCACCCTATTATATTCAGCTTCAAACATATTGTTGCTTGACTGTGTCATCAACGTCCGAAGCGCGTTGCTACCCGCCGTAGAACCAAATAACGGGCTCTTGAGACCGCCGATGGACGTCGCTCCGGTTGGTGAGACTTGATAGGTAATCGCGTCCTTCCCGGCCAAAAACACAGCGTTGCCCGCTGCCGAAATGCAGGTGAAAAGTGAATTGGTGTTGCTGGATAAGGCAAGGTCCCCCATACGGCCGCCCCAACCGTCTGTGGCACCTTCGGGCCTAGACGACTGCCATGTCGATTGTTGGTCATTATGCGAAAACAGCTTCGCAGGACGGGGGTTTGCGACCAAATTGCTGCTTTGATATTGGGCCAAAGTTAATGGCGCAATAAGCGGACCAACATTCAGCAATGGTGCAATTTTACCTACATCAAATAAAGCTTTCATGCGGGTCATTTGCGGTGCGAGCGCATATTGCACATTATTGGTCAGCACTTGGCCGTTCGCGGGTGTGAGGGCGGTTGCCGCGAGAGACGAACGCGCTAAGGTAATGCCACCTGCGGTTTGTCCGGGGCCGCCGCCGCGAATGGCGCTATACAAGTCGTAATTTGCTGAATCATAGGGGATCAGGGTGCTGTTGTGGTCATTGCCACCGTTAAAAAATACGCAGACCAATGCGCGATAATCATTGCCTGCACTGAAAGCGGCAGCCTCCCCCATGCCCGCAAGACCCATGGCCCACGATCCCGCTGTCCCGGCCACGGCCAATTGTTTAGAGCGGCGAAGAAAAGCGCGCCGTGACATATCTTCCATTTTGCTAATGTACACGATACGCTCCCTATTTTTGGACGAGATAATCGGGGGATGCAAACACAAGAAGGGTCGCTAGATACACGCGTCGTTCCTTGTCTGCCAACGCACTGGTATCCGTGACGGTCGTCGCGTCAAGCGCGGCCTTGATCGTTGCTTTGGTGGTGTCGGTGAGTTGGTTTCCAGACAATAACAAAGACAGCCGGTTCAGTAAGGCCGCCGTGTCGGAAACGATAGCGATCTCACGCGTATAAGTAGCTTTGACGTCATTGTTCAGGCCGTTGGCTGATCCGATGGCTGAAGCCATGAAGTTGATATAGCCAGCAACACTCACTTCGGTAACGATTTGGAATTCAGGTGCGACGAGCGCGTTGGTTGCAATGGCGGTGTTAGCAGGGACATAACCGGGGCGGTAAAAGTTGAATACGGACGGCGCACGCAAGGGGCTTTGCCCCAGGCTGGTGGCAGGATTGGAAAGATTTGCGATGATCCAGTTACCCGATCGCGATGTGGCACCGAAACTTCGGGCCCATTGCGTAAAGCGCAGCACGGGCTCGCGCACTTTGCCAAAGGTCGGCGACGTCAACCCGCCCGCATTTGTTGCTTCATCATCCAACAAAATAGCCTTGAAAACCGCGCGCAGATCACCGCGAACCCCCGAACCATTATTGTTAAATATCTTGGCAACACGATCAACATAGCCAGCGCTAGGATTGCTGGTCACCAGACGCTGAATCATTTGCTTGGAAAAAAACGGACCGACATTGGGATGGTTGAATAGCGTGTCCAACGCCAGCTTCATGGATGTGGGTGCATCGGTGTTGGCCGGAATAGTGGTGCCCAAAAATGTCTTTTCCAGCGGAGAATGTTCGCTGCTGGTCTGCGGCCTTGACCATCTGGTCGGGTCGCTTGTCATTGGCCTGGTTACAGATTCTAACGGTGCGACCAATGTTGATGGCACTCGGACAGAAGGTGTTCTGACCAAATTCGCATAGTCGTAACTATAACCGGTAAATACGCGCGCGATGTTGGACACATCGGAACTGGTATATGTTTCGATGGGCTGACCGGTGGTACCAGTCTTTCTGGTGCCGTCATTATTAAGCTCATTCAAACCAATGGTGAAAAGCTGCATGACTTCACGCGCATAATTTTCGTCGGGCACGCGACCAGTCCGCGTATCTTCTTTCTTGTTATCGAGTGTGCTCAGGTAAACGCCCATTGCGGGGTTGAGTGTTACATCTTCCAGTAATTGACGGAAATTACCCAGAGCATGGCGGTTGAGAACGTCCCAGTAAGCCGCCATAGCATTCGACCGCCACGTGATTTCGATGCCGTTGGTGGATACGACAAAAAACTGGGAAAGCGCGTAGGCCAATCTTTTGCGAACGGGGTCGGGGCTAGTGATCAACTGGTTCCAAGCCATGTAATCAGCCAAAGAGTCTCGTAAATAAAATTCATCGGCCGTCACTTGATCGTAACCGCGCGATGAAAGCCAGGCGACGCCTGTTTGGCTGATCGGAATGTCCATCTGTTTATCGAGCCAGGCCACATAGCCTACAGATCGAATGTCTGCGATTTCGGCTTCAGTCGCCGCAAGACTGGCCTTTAAAATGAAACGGGCTGCTTCGCCATCTGTCGCCGGCTTCGCAACTTGCACAGTTGGTGCCAAAACAGAGGTAATTGAATTGCCATCAGCTCCACCACCACCACATGCAGCCACGACCAAGGAAGCGGCAGGGATTGCAAAAATAGCTGGTGATTTTTCACCGAAAGTTCTCTGCGACGCAGCGAGTGTATCAGGGGCGGACTCAGTCTTTGTTGGCCCATCAAGAGCTAAGCCTTCAGGTTGCGTCATCACACTTCCCCCCAACCATGCAAGATCAATTTCAAGTTTTGGATTGACCGTGGTTTACATCGCTGTCTGCAACAAACATGTAATTTTGCAACGCCGACGCGACGCTTAAAATTGTTAACCTTTTTTTCACTGCCGACAATAGTTTTTTGTTGCGATGGGTGGGGTAGCAGATTACTCAACGGCATGGTACAAGCGTAATTTAGGCTTAAAACATGGTCAACAGGCGCTTTACACTCCCAATTTTGGCAGCTTTACCGCTCGCGGGATTTTGTTCGGTTGCGCACGCAAATGTTTTCGAACGCAGCCAAAATGGCAATCTTGTCGAAATATCTCAGCCCGCATGGCAAACGGACCGGTCACCAGCTGGTGGAGGTCGATATACGCCCAAGGCACAGCCCGCATCTGAACCTTCTCCATCACAAAATGTCGTTCGGCAGCATATTCAGGCCACGGCAGCGCGTTATGGCGTTGACCGCAATCTGTTGGACGCCGTTGCGTGGCAAGAGTCACGATATAATCCGCGCGCCATTTCCACGGCTGGCGCAATGGGTGTAATGCAGTTGATGCCAGGCACTGCGCGGCAATTGGGTGTTCGCAACCCGCATGATGTGGAACAGAATGTTGCGGGCGGGACTGCCTATCTGCGTCAGCAGCTTGAACGCTTTGGCAATAATGTTCCGCTTGCTTTGGCGGCTTACAATGCAGGACCAGGCGCTGTCCTGAAATATGGCGGGATACCGCCCTACCGCGAAACACAGAATTACGTTCGGCAAATAATGCGGCGGTTGTCGGCAACGTCGGCCGATCGTACAGGATATTGAGGTTCATGATGGCACACAAGATCAGCACATTTTTTGCACTTGCCGCAGCGGCGCTAGCTTTACCCCAAAATGCCATGGCGCAGGTTACAGGTGTCGATCCGCAAGGCTCTGGCCCAATCGTCAATGCGCTTGGTTGGATGCAGGGAACGTTGCTTGGTAATGTCGCAACGACCGCAGCCGTGATCGCCGTCGCTGTAGTTGGCCTGATGATGCTGACGGGACGGATGAACTGGCGTTTTGGCGCGACCGTCATTGTCGGCTGCTTCGTGCTTTTTGGAGCTACGGCGATTGTTTCGGGAATACGTGTCGCAGCTGTCGGGGGGTAGGTCATGACACCGCTGAACCGCACGCCAATATTCCGGGCATTAACACAGCCGCAGATGTTCGCTGGTGTGACATATAGCTATTTCATAATCAACTTGGTCGTGACGACGGAGATCTTCCTGATTACCCGCTCTTTTTGGGCCATCCCTGCCGCTGCCGTCATTCATGCCATTGGCTACATGGCCTGCTTGCGGGAACCGCGGATTTTCGACCTCTGGATTACCAAGGTCAGCCGTTGCGGCCGCACGCGCACACATGATTTGTGGCGCTGCAATAGCTATCGGCCCTGATCCATGAAAACGGCGTCCCAAAAAGCAGCAGCTTTGGACCCGCGTGCGGGGGATCGCTTGCCCTATGCAGGGCATGTGAATGACCACACGTTGCTAACGCGCGCCGGCGACCTGATCCAGATGATCCAGATTGACGGTATTGCCTTTGAAACCGCCGATAGCGAAACGCTGAACCACATGGCGGCGGTGCGCGACTTGGTGATGCGTGGCATCGCAAATTCCAACCTGATGCTATACTGCCATGTCATCCGCCGTCAGGTGACTGCTGAATTGTCGGGCTCCCAACCCGAGGGATTTGCCCGCGACCTGGACGATGCGTGGCAAGCACAGCTTCGCAGCAAAAGGCTGTATATTAACGACATGGTGTTGATGTTGGTCCGTCGTCCTGCGCGTGGCAAGGTTGGGTTTTTTGACCGGCTCACTAAATGGGGTAATGGTCAACCCAACTCGGCCGAACGCTTAGCCGAGCAGGCCCGTGAGCTGCGTGATCTGGATGCGGCGCGGACCAACCTGTTATCCGCGCTCACGCGCTATGGCCCGCGCTTGTTAAGCCGATATCAAGGCGCAAGCGGCATGTGTTCCGAACCGCTTGAGATATTGTCGGCCTTGTACAATGGCGATATGCAGCCTGTGCTTGAACCCACTGGCGACGCTGGGCATTATCTGCCTTATAAGCGGATCAGCTTTGGCCTTGATGCCCTTCATCTGAAAGGCGCAAGCGCAGATAACTCGCGCTTTGGTGCCATCGTTTCTATCAAGGATTATCCGGCGAACACATCACCTGGGATGTTGGATAACGTTCTGCGTCTGCCGCATGAGCTGACCATGACGGAGAGCTTTGCGTTCATTGACCGGCAAATTGCGGACGAACGCATTGGGCTTGCGCTCCGCCGGTTGCGGGCTGCGTCGGACGAAACGACCACTTTGCGTCAGGGTCTGCTGGGTGCAAAAGATGACCTGACGGGCGGCGCAGCGGCGTATGGTGAGCATCATCTGACGGTTCATGTCCGCGCCATGACCTTAGCCGCATTGGACGCCGCGGTGGCTGATGTGCAGGCATCATTGGCCGATATTGGCGCCGTTGCCGTGCGTGAGGACCTCAATCTGGAAAGCGCCTTTTGGGGCCAGTTTCCGGGTAATGCCGATTATATTGCGCGCAAGGCGTTGGTGTCGACGGCCAATCTGTCCGGACTCATTTCGCTGCACGGTTTCCCAATCGGCGTCCCAGCTGGCGGCCCGTGGGGCGAGCCGATCACCGTGCTCGAAACCACATCAAGCACACCCTATTTCTTTAATCTGCACAGCGGCGATCTGGGTAATTTCACGCTTATTGGACCATCGGGGTCGGGCAAAACGGTGGTGCTCAATTTCTTGATTGCGCAGGCGCAGAAGTTTCAACCACGCACATTCTTCTTTGATAAAGATCGTGGTGCCGAGATTTTCATTCGCGCCATTGGTGGCCATTATGATGTCTTGCGGCCCGGAACGCCAACCGGTTTCAATCCGCTTCAACTGCCAGAAAATGCAACAAATCAGGCGTTTCTGCGCCAGTGGCTCTCGCAGATTTTAACGCCAGCGGGCGGGCAACTGACTGCCGATGAAAACGCGATTATCGCGAGCGCCGTGGATGCCAATTTCGGTCAGCCCACCGAATACCGGCAGTTACGGTATTTGGTAGAGCTACTGGCTGGTGGTGCACGTCCCATCCGCGGCGACCTCGCATCGCGGCTTGCGCCCTGGTATGGTGCAGGCGAACATGCATGGCTATTCGATAACCCGGCAGACCAGTTGAACCTTGATACAAGAACCGCTGGCTTTGACATGACGGCATTGCTCGACAACCCAGCCTTGCGGACGCCAGCGATGATGTATCTGTTCCACCGCGTTGATGAACGCTTGGATGGGACCCCGTCGATGATTGTCATCGACGAAGGATGGAAGGCGCTTGATGATGATGTCTTTGTCCACCGCCTGAAAGATTGGATGAAGACCATTCGCAAACGTAATGGCGTGGTTGGTTTTGCCACACAAAGCGCAAGCGACGCGATTGAAAGCAAGATTGCTGCGACCATCATTGAACAATCTGCCACGCAATTGTTCATGAGCAATCCAAAGGCGCAAGCGTCGGATTATTGCGGTGGCTTTGGCTTGACCGAGCATGAGCTTGATCTCGTTCGCTCCTTGCCCGAACATTTACGCTGCGTTTTGATCAAGCAGGGCGGGAACAGCGTCGTCGCGCGTCTGGACATGGGCAATATGCCCGATGCAATCACCGTGTTGTCAGGCCGCGAAACGAGCGTGCGTCGGCTTGATGAGCTTCGTCGCGATCATGGCGACGCGCCTTCCGAATGGATGCCGCAATTGCTCAAGGCCGCTGCAGAAGGCCCATCGGCCCTATGGCATGCTGCAAAGACTGGAACGCAAGGCTGATGCCAAGTTGTATTGCCCTTAACCCTGCGGCCGGTTCGGCGGAAACGATGGTTAACGCTGTCGATTGTTACATCCAGTCGACCGTGCAGGCCGGCTATGCCAATTTGTTGGGCCAAGGCAGCGTGTTTAGTGTTGCTCTAACGATTGCGCTGACGATTTACGTCGCGATCATTGGCTACCGTCTGATATTTGGACGTTCCTCACTTAGCGTTGGCGAAATGATGCCGCGTATGATCATGATTGGCGCCGTGCTGGCACTGACCAGCAATTGGGCGACATATCAGGTTCTGGTCTATGATGTACTGACCGATGGGCCACAGGAAATCGTGCGCGCCATTAACCCGGCGGATGGAGATGCACGCGGCATAACAGAGCGCATTGACGTTCTTTCGGGCCGCATGGTTGATCTTGCCGATGCTTGGACGGAGTTTGATGCGCGGCCGGAACAGATGTTACCAGGGGACGCGACTGCGCTAGCGCCTGATGCGTTGCCGGCGACCGTAAGCGGCATCACTGCATTTGTTACGCCAAAGGACTCGCTTGGCCCTAATATGCTATTGTTTAGCGCTCTGTTGCTCGTACTGGCGTCGGCTGGTGTGTTGGTAGTGGCAAAAATTATCCTTGGTTTGTTGCTGATGCTTGGGCCCATCTTCGCAGTGCTTGGGCTGTTTGCATCCACGCGGGGCCTAACCCTTGGCTGGGGCCGCGCGGCCGTCCTGATGGCCCTAGTGCCGGTTATGGCGATGATGACATCTGCTGGCGCTGTGGCAGTGCTTGAGCCGGTGTTGACGCAAATGTATTTATCCGCAGGTCAGGGCGTTTTCGCACTACGCGCCGCTTTGGCGATATTGGTTATTGTGCTCATCATGGTCGCAGTTTCGGTGCAGTTGTTCCGCATTGGCCGCACGATTGTAAGCGGTTGGACCTTATCCTTTGGTCAGCAACGATCAGTTGATAATCTCGTTTCCGTGCCAGCCGCTGATGTCCCGATGCCGTCAAGCAATGTCGTGTATAATGAACGCATGCAGTCGTTAGTCGGCGCTATTGAGCGTTCTGCCGCCGCAACCGCAAACATGGGCCCAGGTAACCCGCGCAGGATATTGTTACCGCAGCCGGCATATGCGGATGCCAATCAAGCAGGACAAAAGAACAATTATTCCGACCGGCGCATTTCGCGAGGCCCCGTCAATGCGGTCCGCGCGCCGATTAAAGCCATCAGGAACGTTGCATGACCCGACATTATCATTGGCTTGCTCTTATCACCATGGCGATAGGCATCGCTGTTATGCCGCCCATTGCAGCATCAGCGCAGGTTGCGCCAAATATCCGCTATGTGGATTATAATCCGGATGCCATCATTCGTCTGACCGGCCATACCGGCTATCAAATGATGCTTGAGTTTGAACCGGGTGAACAGATTGAAACCGTTGGTATTGGCGACTCATCGGGTTGGCAGGTAACCCCGAATGGCGCAGGAACGGTCATGTTCCTGAAACCTGTGGGCTTGCCGCCTGCGACCAATCTGTCGATCATCACAAACCTACGCCGTTACAATCTAGAGCTGGTCGCAAAAACAGGGCTGCGTGTCCCGCAAAGCCAGATCACTTATGCTGTTCGTTTCCGCTATCCACCCAAAGTCATAGCAGCCGATGCTATGGCAACGCCGCCATTTTTGATTTCGACCCCGCCTGAATTGTGGAACCGCGCCTATAGCTATGACGGGGCCAAGGCCAACGTCCCTGAACAGGTATTTGATGATGGCAAAGCGACCTATTTCCGCTTTGCCGCTGGATCGGCGGCTCCGGCGATTTTCAGCATTACCCCCGATACCGGCGAGAGCATCGTAAACTTTGCTGTGCGCGGGCCTTACACTGTCGTGGAACAAATCGCGCCGCAATTTGTGCTGCGTCATGGCAAAGAAGTCACCATCATCTTTAACGACGCTTATGCCGTGCCGACACCCGGCGCAGATGCCCCCAAGCCACGCGCGACGAAGAAGAAATGTGGAATATTCGGCTGTAAATCCATGGAGGTAAAGCCGTGAGCATATTCAAATCGGGCAATACTGACCCGCGCAGCGCTATAGATTCAGATACGCTTGAAGAGGCCAACCAAAAGATTTTGTCGCCGGTGGCTATGCAAAATGGCCTATCGCCGGGAATGAAATTGGGGGTGCTGGGCATTGGCTTGCTTGCCATATTAACCTTTACCAGCTTGGCCAGTAGCCGGAATGACGCAACCCAAATTGCAGAAAAGGCTAACGCCATCGCAACAACTGCGGTTGTTCCGCCCGGCGGTCTTGTGCCGCAAGTAATGTTACGCCCGGGACCACCAGAATTGCCGCCGCCAGTCCTAGTCCCGCCACCCGTGAATAAACCGGGCGGCGCAGCATTGGGCATCGTTGGACCTGTAGCGGTTGGACCGAACCGCTTTCAATCCCCAGGCATCGTCGTGGATGCAACAAAAGGTGGCGTCGCCTTAGTGCCGCCCACGCCGGGTCTCGGAGGTCCAAAAAACGACGAACTGAGTGCAGAAGACAGATTTTCCGACCGCGTTGCAGCCGGTGAAAACGCACCTGCCCGTGCGGTACGTATCGCCAATAGCAGCTATACCGTGCCGCAGGGCGCGATTATCGCAGGCGTTCTTGAAACCGCGATTAACTCCGACTTGCCCGGCTATGTTCGTGCCGTTGTCAGCCGCGATGTTATGGGCTTTGACGGTCGGCGCGTGCTCATCCCAAGCGGTAGCCGCTTGATTGGCCAATATCGATCAGGGCTCGCTGCGGGACAATCGCGCGCATTTATAGTCTGGACACGGCTCACACGTCCAGACGGCGTTACGGTAGCGCTTGGCTCACCTGTCACCGACCCGCTTGGCCGCGCAGGGCTTGGTGGAAAAGTCGATAGCCATTTCCTTAAGCGTTTCGGATCAGCGATAGTGTTGTCAGTTGTGCAATCCGGCCTTGGGCTTTTGCAGCAGGGGAGCAATGATGTCATCGTCCGTACGGCCGATGATGCCAAAAGCGTTGCAGGAATTGCCTTGCAGCGGGACATCAATATCCCGCCTACTGTAAAGGTTGCCCAAGGGACAGCCATTCGCATCTTTATCGCCCGCGACCTCGACTTTTCGGGCACTGACGGCGACGGCCAATGAACGATATACCGCCTATCACTGGCGATGCCGGAAATGTGTATCTCAACAGCTATCTAGCTCCATTCAGCGATTGGCTGGCTTGCGATGACGTGACCGAGATATTGGTGAACCGTCCCCATGAAATATGGATCGAGCGGCTTGGGATAGCACAGATGGAGCGTCACCACGCACCACAGGTTGATAGCCAGTTGCTGGAACGGCTTGCCAATCAGATCGCACGCATCAACCACCAAGGGGTCAGCCGCGAAAGTCCATTGCTTGCCGCCATATTACCGGGTGGTGCCCGCGTTCAGATGGTGTTGCCGCCTGCAACCCGCGGGGAAGTTGCGCTCGCGATCCGCAAACACCGGTTGCAAGACATGACCCTAGAAAGCTATTTTGAACAAAGTGCGCTTCCGTCAATGCGCAATGTAGCTGACGATAGCTCTGTGCTTGCGTCGCTCTTGCAAGAACAAGATTATCTAAGCTTTTTCCGTGCGGCTGTTGCGGCGCGCAAAACAATCCTTATTTCCGGCGGAACGTCATCCGGCAAGACAACATTGCTGAACGCTTTGTTGAAGGAGATACCGAAACACGAACGCCTCATTGCAATCGAAGATACCCCGGAAATTCGTCTCGGGAGTGATAATGCGCTTGGGTTGGTGGCCGTGGCAGGTGACCAAGGCGAAGCAAAAGTGACTGTCGATGACCTGATGCGCGCATCGCTTCGCATGCGGCCAGACCGATTGATTGTGGGCGAATTACGCGGCAGCGAAACAGTAACGTTCTTGCGAGCCATCAACACAGGCCATCCCGGTTCCATCAGTACCGTTCACGCCAATTCACCCCAAGGCGCATTGGAACAAATTGCCTTCATGTGCATGCAGGCAGGACTGGGTCTTGGCCGCCAAGAGACACGTGATTACGCGCGGTCGATGATTGATGTGATTATCCAGCTGGATCGCAAAAGTGGTCAACGTGCGATAAGCTGTGTCGAATTGACGAAGGCTGCATGACGCTAAACTGAGCCGCACCGGCAATGCCGTGTGCCATTTATTTTTATGTATTTTTGCAATGAAAAATGGCCGTTTAACCGTTGAGATAGTTTAGCCAACGGTGAACATTGGAATTTCATCCTTACCTAATCAAATGCGTCGGAAATCCTGCGTTTGTTGAAGTTTGCTCTCGCTCAAGCTTAGTGTTACCCCCAATATCGTTCTTGAAAGGCCGACATAATGCGCAAAAGATGGATTTTTCTTGCTGTTACAGGACTTGCCGGTTTGGGAACGATCACGTGGAGTGCGGTGGCAAGTAATGTCGAGACACCGGATTATACGGTGTCCAACAAAAGCGGCAATCTCGAGATCCGTGAATATGGTCCGACAATTGTGGCGGAGGCAACGGTGGAAGGGGAGCGTGACCAAGCTATCCAAGGTGGTTTCCGTATTATTGCGGATTATATCTTTGGCAACAATCTATCGTCTACAAAAGTCGCGATGACTGCGCCGGTAATCCAACAGTCGAGCGAAAAAATTGCCATGACCGCGCCGGTTATTCAGCAAGCCAAAGGCACATCTTGGAATGTGCGTTTTGTAATGCCTTCAAAATACACGATTGAAACGCTTCCTAAGCCGGTTAACCCCCAAGTCGCATTGATTGAAGTGCCGGCGACGCGTTTTGCCGTGATCCGCTTCTCAGGCTTCGCTGGCCAGGGGTCGCTCGACAAGCAAGAAACACTGTTACGCGCATTCATGGCCGAACGCAGCTTGGTTGCTGCCAATCTGCCCCAGTACGCATATTATAATGCGCCCTGGACGCTTCCGTTCATGCGCAGAAATGAAATCATGATCGAGATTAACGGTAAATAAGACCTAAACTCCAATTAGAAATCCTTCGAGATTGCGCCAGACAAGGGATTCGCTAACCTGCAATGCCGCGGATAGTTTTTGGACTATCCAAATTTCGCAAAGTCGTTCGAATCTTGGCTATCTTGGTGATGATGTCGACGACGCCATCGCACGTGCCGAGCGCAAGCACGCATGGCGTGTCCAATGAAAGCCGGCTCTATTCGACGCGGTTCTCAAGCGTACCCAGTTGATCAGCGCGGATAGTCACGACATCGCCTGATTTCAGATAGCCGCCAGAGGCGCGATCATCAGTGATTGTCCGCTCAACGATTGCCTTGATTATGCTAACTCGGCCGAAATGCGTTAACCAGTCATACGCGCCGCGCACGAAAGTAGCAGGACCCGGACCCTGGAAAACCGTCCCGGCCGGCGTCCCTGCAAGGACCAAACTACGATCTGGTAAGATACCGTCATTGTTGATCGGCAATTGCACGCGCCCTTCACGCCAAATCCAGCTAACACCCCGCCGCTTGGCCGTTTCGAGGAGCAAGCGGTCAAAGTCCCAAATCCAATTCGTCACGCGCACCCGCTGCCTTTGTTCGCCGTTGACCGACAAGTGCAGTTCCAATGGCTCCACAAAGGACTTAATGTTTCGTGGCACGACGAAGAGGTCGCCTACCGGAAGAAATCCGGCGCCGCTCTTACCATCTGTAAAACCCTTACCCGAGGCAACGTCGTTTATGTCGGCCCCACGCAATAGCGCCGCGCGATCGGTAACATCGTTACACAGGATCAGGCCACCTTTGGCGCTAGCTTTGGCCGACAATGGCTTGAGTGTTACCAAACAAAGCTCAACTTCATAATCTAACAAGCCGCTGCTTGCCGGGATCGCGGCGCGTGAAGATGTTGGCTGGGCGACCTTGGCGAATATGAATGGGCCATCTTTAACCTTGGCTTCATCGGCATGCTCGGGATAGTTTGTGGCGGCCGCGGCGTGTAAGGAACGCAAATCGACTGGCACGGCAAGGGTTTCTACATCGCGGTTGACGCTGGTTCTTGCCCCGGCAACGAAAGCAGCGATGGCGTTATACCCAAGACGGTTATAGACAGCGATCGCATCCTCACCGGGCTGCAGCAGGGGTGCCAAGTCAACACCGGTTACGACCCCGTTTTGATAGCGGGTGACTACAATTGTCTGTTCTTTAGCACCTTCACCATAACGCGCAAAAGTGAGCGCCTGATCCGAGGGCGCGATGGCAATTGTCGCGCGCAGTGGCGTTGACGGGGCTGGTCGCGGCGGTACCTGTACCGATTGCGGTCGAAATCCGACGAAAGCCGCTACCGCTGCAGTCAATATTAGCGCGATAGCGGTTACAGTGATGATGCGCATGTCTTTACCTTAACTGGCCATTCTTGTGTTGCTGGTGCCTGCTGGACCGTTATCGGCAAATTCAGCGTGCAAGGCAGGCAGAAACGCTGCCAGATGCGGCATTTCCTGCCCGCAGTGGACCAGCAGGGCGCGCGCATCGCTCTCTGTAAGCCGCAGCACGCGCTTGGCAACGGCGGCAGCCAAGCTGCCGACGAAGTTGCGTCCGCCGACATGGGCGCCGCCCATCCAGAAGCGCGACCGCATTTCACTGCCGCCTGGGACCGCGCGGACATGGTGGGCCAAATAGCCAATATCGATGGGCGCATCCCCAAGACCAAGGCGCGCACAAACGATTGTCGCCTGTTGGTCATCATCCAGCCTCGGGTCGGTAAAACCAAAACTGGCCGGCGGCACGAAGCTGATCGCGCCGCGTATCAGATCGCTACCGATATATTCGTCGACGATTGACGTCTGCCCAACATAGAGCGCGCGGCCGCTGGTGCCGGCAGGCGGCGTTTCGCGCCAACCAACATGGACATGCGCTTGCGGATGCCACAACTTGTACTTGGCGGGCGCATCGCCGTGCCAACCGAACCACCAATCCACCATTGCCGGTGTGACGCCTGGCATGTCGGTGCGCACACTCACACGCATGCCGCCGTCTTGCGTGAGCACCCAGCCGTCTTCGAGCACCGCTGTATCGCCAAAAAGATTCTCTGCTGCACCGTCGATCCCAGGTAGAAGATCAATCGGAACGCCACCCCGGTCCAGCGCGGCGCACACATGCGAAGCCAATGGGGCAAGCTCAGGGTTGAAGAAGCGGGCATAAGGCATGGCGCGATCTGCCTCGCGATAGCCCAAATAGCGTCCGGAAATTGGCTTACTGCTTTTCATTATACACGCCCCATATATGGATTAAATCTGCCTTCGGGATCAAATTTGGCGCGCAGGGCGTCCAGCCTTTTCAGATTGGCAGGCGCCATGAACGGCATTGGCCTGCGCCCCAGATTTTCATCAGCAAGCTGAATGCCCACACTGTGCGCTTGCAAGGCGCGCATATGGTCGGTTGCCCAGCTTTCATCGGCGGGTGTCGATGCCTTGCCGCGCAGCCCGCCATAGAGCGCGAGATAGGTGCGCGCCTCAAGCGAAAATGCCATGTCTGGGCGTTCCGCCGGTCCGTTCCAGTTGAGCCAAAGCGCATGACTGGGTGAAGCCGGTTGCGTATCGGCGATGTGCCGCAAGGCCGGCAGCAATGGATCAATCGGCATGTTCATCCACATGCTGTCTGCCGTCCAGCGGGTATTGGGCAAAAACAGGGTCCTTTCGCCTCCCTTCATCATCATGTCCAGCGAGACCGGCAACAATGGCAGCGTAAAGCTGGCAAGCTTGCGGATAGGGCTTTTGTCTATGAAGTCCACCGCGGCGCGTGCCTCGCGCCAGCTACTGGCCAGCACGGGCGCCAGAACCTGTATGCCGTGCGCAAATATCCCCATGGCCTTGCGATCGAAGACGAGTTGGAATTCGACAAACGGCGCCACATCTGGCCCTGCCCTATCCGCCCACGCCATCACGGCTTCGAGGTGGCGGATCCGAAATACTTGGGCCTTCATGCCAACGAATTTGGGGCGCGGTTGAAGCCTCAGGTGAAAGCCGACCACAATACCGAAAAAGCCTGGTCCAGCGCCGCGCGCGGCCCAGAGCAGCTCGGCGTTTTCCGTTTCACTGGCATGGACCAATGTGCCATCGGCAAGAACGACATCGATGCCAATGACGCTCTGGCACGCCACCCCGCAAGCCCTGCTGTTCCAACCAAAGCCGCCCTGCAGCAGGAAGCCACCCATACCGACGGTGTAGGCATGTGCCACAGGGAAGAAAAGTTTGTGCTTCACAAGGGCAGCATTAAGTTCACCGGCGAGGCAGCCTGGGCCGATCACTGCCGTGCCCTGCGCCGCGTCGATCGCAATGCTGTTAAGCCGTGAAAGATCAACAAGCATCCCGCCATCACGAATATGGTTCTGCGCCCAGCTGTGCCCGCCCGAACAGATGCCGATTGTCAGGCCTTCGTCACGTGCGCGCTTCACCGCGCCGATAACCTCTTCCACATCATTGGCTTGCACAATCTGATCAGGACGGCGGCCGGGGTCTTGCGCATTGAAGCTGGTGCCAAGCAGCGCCGCGACAAAATCGGGCGTGCCCTTGTCGATGACAACGCCTCGGCCTGCTGTGCGCTTCATTGCTCGACCCCTGTTTGTCGTTGCAGAACTGGTGGCAGAGCCAGCCAGCGCATTGGCAATTCGAGTGTGGGCGGAAAGTCAAAGGCCGCATGCGCCAAACGCTCCGCTTCAGCTCCATCCAAGCCCAAATATGTCAGAAGCTGGGCGGTTGCAGAGTCAATTTTAGCAGAACACAAGACGCCCCGATGCAGATCAAGTGCTAGCCCTGTGATTGCCCCCGCGACTATCGCGGTAGCAAGATCTACGTCAGCTACCGTGAAGAGACCAGCCGTGACACCCTCTTCAATATCCATCTTCAACCGCAACCGTAACTCGGCCGCCAACCGGTCACTCGGCAAGCCAATGTCAAACATCAAACGGCCAAACCCTTGCTGCTCCGTCACAATCCGCAACGTCTGACGCGTAATTCGTGTGAAGCGCACGGCCGGGTTGTCATGATCATCGCCGGTCATCGCCATCGCCGCAGCATGGGTAGCACCGAGCAATTCGCCCAGATCACCGATCAGCGCAGCCACATCCGGATAATAATTATAAAAGCTCGCATGCACCATTCCGGCATGGGTGGTAATCTGACGCAGGCCGAGCGCTGCCGCGCCTTCGCTCATCAATAGCGATTGTGCGGACACAAGCAGCTGGTCGCGGGTTCGCTCTCGCTTGCTCCCTAACAGGCTATCAATTTTGATTTTCATATAACTAACATATTATCAAATATGACATTATGTCAAATTATAAAATGCACTTGACGATGTCGTAGGTCATGGCAACGATAGCGACAGAAACGGCGGGCTTGCTCGCCCAGATCAACAGGCTTCCTAGCCAGTATATTGGCATTGATAATGTCAATATAGTCCATTACAAACTGACGTTGGCAATGCCGGAAGGAACCACCCACAATGTACACACTCAACGGAGCACTGGGTTCACCCTATTCTATGAAGATGCGGGCGCTTTTGCGTTATCGCCGTATCCCGCATTTGTGGGTGCACGGCACGGACACGCGTGACGCGCTGAGCAAGGTCAAGGCCCCTGTTATTCCTGTAATGGAATATCCCGATGGAACATTCCACAATGATTCGACGCCGCTCATTTATGATCTGGAGGCGCGGCATACCGAACGGTCAGTTATCCCGCCCGATCCGGCGCGCGCCTTTATCGCGCATCTGATTGAGGATTTTGCTGACGAATGGGTGACAAAGGCAATGTTCGGGTATCGCTGGCTGGAGGAGGTAGACCAGATCCAGATGAGCCGCTGGCTCGCGTTTGACGCGATGAAGGGTGGCGGGCTGGCAGCAAGCCAAGGCTATGCCGAACAGTTCCGCGCGCGGCAGGTCGGCCGCATGGCGATTGTCGGTTGCGCGGCTGAAAACTTCCCGTTGATTGAAGCCTCAACGCGCGCTTTGCTGGGTGCGCTTGAGGTGCATGTGGTGGATCATCACTGCCTGTTTGGTTCTCGGCCGAGCATTGCGGAGTTTGGGATGTATGGCCAATTGTCGCAGCTGGGTGTTGACCCCACTGCGCAGGCGATGATGCGCAAAGACTTTCCCTATAGTTTCCGCTGGCTGCTCCATATTGACGATATGTCCGGAATCGACGGGCAGTGGGATACGGAGATCGCAGGCGCCGATGTGCCCTTTGCGCCGATCATCGCCGCTTGGCTGAAACAGGTCGGCGACATCTACATACCCTTCCTTCTCGCCAACGCCGCCGCGATTGAGGAAGGCGAAGATAGCTTCCACATATCCGCGATGGGTCTGCCCTACACGCAAGGCGTGTTCAAATATCAGGTGAAGTGCTTGGCCGATTTGCGCGCGCGTTATGCTGCGCTGGATGCGACCGCACGTGGGCGTATTGACCCGCTGCTCGCGCAGACGGGCTGCCTCGACGCGTTGCTAAACTAATGAACCTTAAGGGACCGGCAACCCTATTGACGGCGCTGGCGTTGCTGAGTCCATCAACGCTTGGCGCGCAAGCGGCGCAGTCGAAGCGTCCCAATATCGTCATTCTCCTTGCCGATGATTGGGGCTTTAGCGATGTAGGGGCCTTCGGTGGTGAAATTGCGACACCCAATATCGACGCGCTTGCCGCAAAGGGTGTACGTTTTTCAAACTTCCATGTGGCAGGATCCTGCTCGCCAACGCGGGCAATGCTGCAAACCGGCGTGATTAATCACCGCGCTGGCCTTGGCAATATGCCAGAGACAATTCCACCCGAACATTTGGGCAAGCCTGGTTATGAAACGCACCTCAACAACCGTGTGGTGACCATTGCTGAACAGCTGCGCGCTGTAGGCTACCGCACCTATCTGTCCGGAAAATGGCATCTGGGCCACACGCCCAATACCTTGCCAACGGCGCGCGGCTATGACCACGCGCTTGCGCTCGCGCAATCCGGCGCAGACAATTTTGAAGATAAACCCAACCTGCTGATTTACGACAAGACCGAATGGACCGAGGATGGAAAGCCCGCAAAACTGCCAAAGCGCTTCTACTCCTCAACGCTAATTGTCGACAAGATGATCGGCTATATCGACCGCGGCAAGGCTAGCGGAAAACCGTTTCTGGCATCCGTCAACTTCATCGCAAACCATATTCCGGTGCAGGCGCGAGACGCAGACATTGCGGCTTATGCGGGGCGCTACAATGTGGGTTGGACTGTGCTGCGCAACGAACGCCGCGCCGCTGCGATCGCCAAAGGCGTGATGCCGGCAGGCGTTCCGACGGTGACCATGAACACCAGTGGTGATTGGTCAAAATTGTCGGCACAGCAGCAACGGCAGCGTGCGGGTGCGATGGCCGCTTATGCTGGCATGGGCACGGCGATGGACCGTGAAATCGGCAGGTTGATCGCGCATCTAAAGGCCATCGGTGCATATGATAATACCATCTTCGTGTTTCTGTCTGACAATGGCGCAGAAGCAACAGATCCAATGAATATGGGCGCATTTACGCGCTGGAACGCCAATCAAGAATATGATCAAAGCATCGCCCAACAAGGGCGCCCGGGTTCGCTGACCGCGCAAGGTGCCGGTTTTGCCAGCGCATCGGTCTCACCACTGCGTGGGTACAAGTTTACTGCGAGCGAAGGTGGCTTGCGTGTTCCGATGATTATGGCTTGGCCAGGCAACCCTGCGATCAAGGGTGGCAGCGTTGCAGCCGGTTTTGCTCATGTAACCGATATGCCGCTGACTTTGCTGATGCTCGCTGGAGTGGCGCCGCAGCAAGGCAGTTTTTCAGGGCGCCGTGTCGAGCCCATGATTGGGGCGGACCTGACACCCATGCTCACAGGGGCTGCGTCGTCCGTCCATTCGCCAGACAAGCCGTTGGGATATGAATTGTCTGGCAATGCGGTGTTGTTCAAAGGTGATTACAAGCTCGTTAAGAACCTGCCGCCTTACGGAGATGGCCGCTGGCGACTTTATAATATTACAACAGATCCCGGTGAGGCGCATAATTTGTCGGGTTCGGAACCCGAACGCTTTGTCGCCATGCAAAAGGATTATGCCGCATTTGCCAAGGCGAACAAAGTGCTACCGATGCCGGAAGGATACACAGCGCCGGATCAGATTTTCGAAAACGCGCTGCGCAATTTGCTGATACCAAGGCTGCTCAGATTATGGCCTATGGGTGTCCTATTGTTGATGACAGCAGCGGCCGTGATCTGGTGGCGCAGACGGCGGACTCCCCGGTGAAGGGCTATTGGCCGAGCCCCTGGCCCAGCGAGGACGGCGGCCCTTCCCGGTTACAGTCGGCTCCCGATCCTCAGGCTCTTACAGAACCCGGCAGTCTGCGGCTCGCGGCGACCTCGCGGCGCCGGTTGATGACGACGATGACAGTGCTCGGCGATCCGGGCGAGATTTTCGTGATGACCCATCAGGCGCTGCGATCGCAGATCGGACTGCCGACGACCGCGCAGGTCGAGCGTATCGATCCGTTGACGCTGCGCGCCCTCGCCGGCAGTCCCCGCCTTGATGGCGGACCTATGTGGCCGGGCGGGATGGCTATTCACCGCAATGGCGATCTATACACCGTCTATGGGCGCCACATCCATTGCCTAGCCCGCGCGGATCTCACTGTCCGCGCAGCAGCGAGATTGCCGGTCAATCAGCCCTATAACAGTTTCGTGATCCTCGATTGCGGGTTGATTGTAACGAAGAATATTTCGGTTAGCACCTCAGCACAGCTTTGCGTGATCGATCCGGACGATTTGGCTCTGGTCTGCCCACCGCTCGATTGTGCCGAGCCATCGGTGGCGCGACTCAGCGCCGTTGGAAACACCGTCTATGTGGTCGGTGTGCGGACATTAACCCGCTATCATTGGGATGGCACTGCCCTGCGGCGCGACGATAGCTGGTCTTGCCCCTATATCGGCGACAGCCAACGCAGCCATGGCTGGGATGCGGTAATCGGGGACCGGCACCTTTGGCTGATGGACAACGGCCAGCATCGCTATCGTACAAATATGGTTGGGCGGGGCGTTGCGCAGGCACCCAACCGGCTCATCCGCGTTTCACTTGCCGATGCTGAAGACTGGCAGTCCATCGACGTCAGCGGTTTGCCGGGTGGCAGCGTCACCAACCCGCCGCTTTGGGACGAAGCACGGCAAATTGTCATCGCATATGACAGCGCCAATCGCGTCATCTGCGGCTTCCGCTTCGAGGAAGAGAAACGCGCGCTCGTGCCACTGTGGCGGCAAGATGGTTTGGGCTGCGCCAGCCACATGCTGCATTTCCCCGAAAGTGGCCTGATTTGCACTAATGATTATCAGCGCCGCGAAGCAATCGTTCTGCTCGATATCTCCAGCGGAGCGACCGTTGCGCGGGTTGAAACAGGTGGGTTGATGCAAGGCGTGGTGTTTCCCTCACCAGGCTGGAATCAAGATTTCTATTGGTGCTCGATGGATCAGCTGACGCGGATCGCGTTGACCTGATCCGCGCAGCCGAACTTATGTCTGTGCAGCGATAAAATTGAGGATGAGATCGACAAGCTGTTCCGGCTGATCTTCCTGACAAAAATGGCTGGCGTCAATCCGGCAATGTGGTTGCCCCTTAGCGCCCGGAATGCGCCGCTGAATTTCCGTATCAAGATGACCTAGCACTTTGTCCTGCTCGCCAAAGCAAGTGAGCACCGGCTTTTCGAAGCGTTCGAGCTGTGCCCAAGCCGCAGAATTTTCGGCGACAGACAGATGGTCAGGGGTCACAGGCACGAGCAAGGGAAACTGGCGCGCGCCGGCCTTGAAACGCTCATCGGGGAACGGCGCATCATAGGCTGCGATCTCGGCGCTGGTCAGTCTGCGATTACAGCCGCCATCAACGATCCGGCCGATTTTGAATTCGGGCGTGGCCTGGCTGAATGCAGACCAGCCATCGAAACCCGAACCAATATTCTCGCCAACGGGCAGATAGGTGTTTGAAATCACTAACCGAGCAAAACGATCCGGAAAAGCGGCGACCAATCGCAGCCCGATCAACCCGCCCCAATCCTGACAGAACAGCGTGATGTTATGCAGATCAAGCTGCGTCAGCCAGTCGCTTATCCAAGCGACATGGCGTTCATAGCTATAATCGTCACGACTGGCAGGCTTGTCAGACTTGCCAAAGCCAATCAAGTCAGGTGCCAGCACGCGATGGCAAGCGGCGGCGAGCGGTGGTATAAATTTGCGGTAGAGATATGACCAGGTCGGCTCTCCATGCAGCAGCAGGATTGGCGCAGCGTCGCGGGGGCCTTCATCGACATAATGAAGCCGCAAGGGTGGTGTGCCCTGCGTATTAACCTCAACATAATGTGCAGCGAAGGGATAGTCCGGAAGGTCGGCGAAAGCGGCCTCGGGGGTGCGCAAGACCTTCATCGCTAAAGCACTTTTAGGATGCAGTCGACGAAGCCTTGCGGATCATTTTCTTGGATGAAATGGCCGCCCTTCAAAGTGCAATGCGGCTGACCCGCAGTACCAGGAACGCGGCCAATGAACCTGCTCTCGCCGCCGCGTGTCACTGGGTCGCCATCGCTAAAGCAGCACAGGAACGGCTTGTCCCATTGCTCAAACACCTGCCAGGCGCGCTTCTGATCGGGGATCGCGACATTGTTCTCGAACGGAACGAAGGTCGGGAATATCCGGGCCCCAGCCTTGTAGCTGCTGTCCGGAAACGGTGCGTCATAAGCGGCAATCTCGGCAGCACTAAGCACGCGCTTTGACCCAGCGTTGACAATTTTACCAATCGGAAAGAATGGGCTCCATTGCGAAAAAGCACGCCAAATGGCAAACGCGCGCGGTGCGGGGCCGCCTTCGGGCAAGCCGCCATTGGACAATACCACACTGGCAAAGCGATCCGGCATTTCCGCGACAAGACGCAGACCGATTAGCGAGCCCCAATCCTGACAGACGAGCGTCATGTTGCTCAGGTCAAGCGCCTCTATCCATTGGCGCATCCAGCCAACGTGGCGGGCATAGCTATAATCTTTTTTCTTGGTTGGCTTGTCCGATTTTCCAAATCCAATCAGGTCAGGCGCGACCACGCGAAAGCCTGCCGCGACTACCGGGCCAATCATATGGCGGTAGAGATAGCTCCAGCTTGGCTCACCATGCATCATCAGCACCACCGGCGCATCGCGCGGCCCTTCATCGACGTAATGCACGCGCAATGGCGTGCCGTCGGAGGGATCGGCAATCTCCAGATAGTTTGGCGCAAAAGGGAAATCGTCAATTGCCGCAAAGGCGCTTTCGGGTGTGCGAAGGACTTTCAAGAGATACTCCCTAAGATAATGTTATTGGCACTTTGAGTGCCATATTATAAGTGACGGGTCAAGAAGCCGGCCCAGCCTTCTTCGTGTCAACCAACCGAAACCCGATATGGTCGGTTCCTAGCCCGCGTTCCTGAAACTGGCGCGCGGCGGGACGATAGCGGGCGCAATAATTGGCAGCGCAGAGGTAGGAGCCGCCTTTAATGACGTTTACCGGTTCGCTGGCGTCGGCGCGCGATCCGCTGGCGCTCGTCCATTCCCAGACATTTCCGATCATATCATAAAGTCCAAATCCGTTTGGTTTGAAGCAACCCACGGGCGCACGACCGATATAGCCATCAGTGTTTACGTTTTTGACCGGGAAAACCCCCTGATAATAATTTGCTTGCGGTTGGCCCTTCGCATCAACCGGCTCCGGCAAAGCCCCCGTGCCGCCGCGCGCGGCATATTCCCATTGCGCCTCGCTCGGCAATTCCTTCCCGACCCATTGCGCATAGGCCTCTGCGTCCTGATAGGCGATCTGGACAACGGGTTCGCGATCTCGCCCGACAATACTTTCCTTCAACCCCGAAGGGTGCCGCCACTGCGCGCCTGGCACCCAGCGCCACCAGCGCGGGTCTGCGTCCGACGGAATATTGAATACAGCTGAGCCAGGCACCAGCATTTCTGGCGGCGCATTGGGAAGCTTGGGCGGATTACGTTCCGACATTGTCTTGTAACCCGTCGCCTTTACGAAGGTCGCGAATTCGGCGTTGGTCACTTCATGCGCGTCGATCCAAAATCCCTTGACCGTAAAGGTCTGCGGAGGGCCTTCTTCAGCGTAATGCGGATTGTCACCCATCACGAAACTACCGCCGGGCACCCACAACATCTTGTTACCGGATTGGCCGGTGCAGACTGTTTCGGGCGGCCCAGATGCATCACCGCAAGCAGACAAAGGCAGCAGAGCTAGAGCAAAGCCAAAGCGCTGCATCAATCCTCCGACATTCCGGCCATAGCATCGCCAAGCAAACGCCGCACAACAGACTTGGCGTCCTCAAAAGGCAATTCCTGATCATGCCGCAGCAGCCGCCATGTCTGGAAGCTCAGGATGACATTTAGACCATGGGTACCCGCCACATCGGCCTTTACCGTCGCTGGCAAATATGACCCAATGGTATCAGATTCGAGCCGCAGCATCCGACGATAGTCCTGCATCAGATAGGGCGACTGGAAACGTTTGAGATTGGCTGAAATCCGATAAGGCAGAATGGTTTCGAAAACCATCGCTCGACGATCAGCGATGTCGAACAGCTTTTCCCGCCAAGTAGCGCCCGTTGGCGGCTGGAGGATGATGGGCATGACCTGCGCCTCAATCACCTCGCCCATTTCGCGGTAAAGCTCATCCATATCGTCAAAGTGTCGAAAAACCGAACGGAGACCGACGCCTGCCACCTCCGCAACCCGCGCAGCACTTGGTGCAACATCGCCTTTACCGACAAGATCGAGCATCGCTGCGACAATCTTACTCCGGCTGTATCGACTTCTTTCGCGCCGACCATCAGTCAGTGGCACTTCCGATCGTGATGTCATTTTGTACGATACGTTGGTCATAGACTCCTGTTTTGCGGCAAATAGGCGCTGGCGCAAGCGACAAAAGCGATTGCAAATATATTTTGGCATAATTAATGCCAATAATATTGCGTTAAGCTATCCGGGAAGAATGAGGGTAAAGATGTCAAGAATAGTGCTCATTTTGGGGGCGTCTGCCCTGCTTCTTTCTGCCGTTCCCGTGTCGGCGCAAGACAATGTGCGCGAAGCGTGCATGCCCGACATCGTTAAATATTGCTCCGCAGAATTGAGAACGTTTAACCGCGAAAATGTCCGCACTTGTCTGATCAAGAATATCAAAAAAACATCACCCGCCTGCCAGAAGGCCGCAAAGGCGCGGCGCGATGCCGAGCGCGCCAAGAAAAGGAGCAATTAAAGACATGACTATATGGATAATCTGGGGCACCGCATTGCTCGCTTATGGCATATTTCGGCTCTGGTATGACAATTGGTCCGGCCCCCTGAAACCTGCCGAGATTGATGCGTTTCTCGCACAAGTGGCGGGGCGTTTCGAGGGCACAGGCAATCGCGCGGATGTTATGCGGGCTTTCCTTGAAGCCGATGACGGCCGCGAGTTTGTCATGCTCAATCTGGTCAAGGCGCAGATGGAGCAGGTTGAGGACCCAAAAACGGGGCAAATGGTTCAAGGCTTTGATCTGCTCAAGCGCTATTCGAAACGCTTCATATCGGTTCTGTTCCGCACGGGCGGCCATCCCGGCATGGTCGGACGCAAGGTTGGCGGCTATATTGATGCGTGGAATACCGAGGCGGATCCCGACTGGACGATCTTTGGCCTGATGCGCTACCGCAGTCGCCGCGACATGATGAAGCTGGTGATGGAACCCCTGTTTACCGAAGGTCATTCCGATAAGTTGCTCGGTACGCTTGCTACATTCTCATTCCCTACGCAGCGCGTTGTGTCTTTTTATCTCAGTCCGCGGGTAACTGTTGCGCTGGTTTTGGCGCTGCTTGCGGCGTTGACACACATTGCACTGCTGACAAGCGTAGGATGAATGTGCGACCGACAGAGCCACAAATAATGCGCTGGACACGGCGATCATGGATGCGGCTTGCCACGATCAATGCTCTTATATCGATTACCGCACTTATTCTCTCTACTCATCTGTCTGAGCCTATGTCCGCGCTCGTGCGCCTCGGCGCCCAAATTCAATTCATGCACAGCATGGCCAGCATAGCTTGCGCCACTTTCATGAATGTAGGGGCCGGTTCCGCGCGGCACGCCCCGGCCTTTTTACTGGGCGGATCGCTTTTGTTTGCGTTGCTTCACTATGGCGTCGCGTTGGGTTTTTGGGGTTTGGCCAACTGGATGACCGCTATTGCAGGGGTCTTGATGGCAAGTGGCTGGGCGATCATGTTTGTAACCGGACGAAACATCGATTAACAAAGTGAGGATTGGGAAGTCATTGAGAATGCGCAAACTCACATGGATAAAGGCATTGGCATCTATTGCCCTTTCGGGCTTTGCAGGATGAGCGTTTTCCTACCTCCGAGTAACAACGAGCAGTATCATGGCTCGCGCTACTCTGCGTGGTTTTTGGCTTTATATGGCATCGTCTGGATCGTTCCGGGGATGATCCACAGTTTCCTGCCCGACGGTGGCGCGGGTGTTATTGCAGGGCTGGATCTCAGCCACAATCCCACAATGATTTTTGGCCTTTTTGCCTGGGCTGGTGCGACACAGATTGCGCATGGCATCGTCACCCTCGTGGTCGCATTGCGTTACCGCGCATTGGTACCGCTATTTCTTATTGTGTCTTTTATCGAGCGCCTGTTGCTGAGTTGGTCCGGTTGGATAAAGCATGCACCCATCAGCGGCCATCACCCGCCCGAACATTATAGCAGCCTAGTTTTTCTACCTGTTATATTGCTGTTTCTGTGGCTTTCAGTGCGGCGCTCGGGCTTACACCAACCGGAGATTTCTGCATGAAAAAACGCACATGGATCGGAGCTTTGGCGCTATTGATCGGCGCGGGCTATTTGGGTTTTCAGCAGTATAAAATCTATCTGCCCGGTATCATTGGCGAATGGGTTGAACCCATTGCCGAAAACCGCCCAATTGAATGGGCGCAGGGCCCTGCGGCGGCACCCTCAGGCAAGCGTCCGCCCAATGTCATCCTGATTGTCGCCGATGATCTGGGGATGAACGACATTTCGCTGTACGGCGGCGGGGTTGCAGGTGGGGCGGTGCCCACCCCTAACATAGATTCGATTGCCAAACAGGGTGTCAGCTTTGCCAATGGCTACGCCGCCAACGCCACCTGCTCGCCTTCGCGCGCGGCCTTGATGACGGGGCGTTATCCGACGCGGTTCGGTTTTGAATTTACCGCCGTTCCAGCGGCTTTTGTTTCAAGCCTAGCGCATAACAACGGCACGTCGCCTTATCCAACCATCTATCATAAAGAACTGAACCACGACCTGCCCGCTTATGCCGACATGGGGGTGCCCAATGCGGAAATTATGTTGCCAGAGGTGCTGAAAGCCAAGGGGTATCATAACATCCACATCGGCAAATGGCATCTGGGTGAAGCCAAACCATTGCGGCCAACGTCACAGGGTTTTGACGAAAGTCTTGGCATGCGTGCGGGCGGGGATTTGTTTATGGCCGAAGACGATCCCCAGGTTGTCAATGCAAAGCTTCCATGGGATCCAATAGACCGCTTTTTATGGGCAAATCTGCCACATGCCGTCTATTGGGGGGACAGTCAGCGCTTTCGTCCCAAAGGCCATCTGACTGACTATTTCACCGACAATGCGCTGGCCGCGATTGACGCAAACAAGAACCGGCCCTTCTTCATGTATCTCGCCTATAATGCGCCGCACACTCCGTTACAGGCGCTGAAATCGGATTATGACGCACTGCCGCAGATCAAGGACCATACCCAGCGCGTCTATGGCGCGATGATGCGCCAACTTGACCGACGGATTGGCGACGTGCTGCAAAAGCTGAAGGACACAGGCCTCGACGAGAATACTTTGGTTATCTTTACCAGCGACAATGGCGGCGCGTGGTACACGGGCATAAAGGACCACAACACGCCCTACCGTGGGTACAAAGGCACCTTCTTCGAAGGCGGCATTCATGTACCGATGCTGATGCGCTGGCCCGGCAGAATTGCTCCGGGTACCGTGCGCAACGATGTGGCTCAGCATCTGGATATGTTTGCCACGATTGCAGCGGCAACTGGCGCAAACCTACCCAGTGATCGCAAGATGGACAGCTTCAACCTATTTGGCACTGGGCCAAAACGCGACATCACCTTCTGGCGTTCGGGGCATTACCGCGTTGTCCGCGCGGGCGACTGGAAATTGCAAATTTCCAAACGTCCCGAAAAGGCATGGCTGTTCAACCTCGCCACCGACCCAACCGAGCAAATCAACTTGGCCGCCAAGGAACCCGCACGCGTGGCGGCACTGCGCAAGTTGATTGAAGCGCAAAATGCCGGCCTACCCAAGCCACTATGGCCCGGCCTACTCGAGGGCGCGATCCGGATCGACGTTCCGCTTAATGCCCAATGGAAGAAGGATCAGGAATATGTCTATTGGGCGAACTAAGCGCGCAGTGATGTTGGGGTCATGTTGTTAGCCATTACCGGAGCCTTCCTCTCACGCCACGTATAATGTGCTGAGAATGGCTCCGGTCCAAAGCCTTTTCTAATACGGTGAGCATGGATCTGCTATCGCCGTTGAATAGACGTTCAATATTTGATACACGCATGTTATGCCTCGACATTCTAACGCGCGTCACCAACATATTATTGCTTCGGCAATCGGTGTTATAGCTGAATATGGAATAGTTGAATTCACGTTCAATAAAGTCTCGCGCCAAGCAGGTGTCTCGGCCGCGCTGATTGTGCATTATTTTGGCAGTAAAGAAGCCCTTCTCGAAGCTGCCTTCCGATCCGTGGTGCGTCAGCTGAACAATCAGGCAACGGTGCGCCTCGGGCTTGCTGCGGGGTCGCGTGCGCGCATAGAGGCACTGGTGGATTCACATCTGGGGCATAATGAATATGCCGAGGATAGTGCCCGAATTTGGTTGTCCTTTTGGGGACAGGCCCTGCATGTGCCGCAACTTGCCCGCGTGCAGCGCGCACATCAAAAGCGCATGTTGTCCAACCTTAAATTTGATTTGCGCCAGTTGGTCGACGCGCGTGATGTATTGCCGATGGCGGACACCATAGCCGCGATGATCGATGGCGTTTGGCTGCGCGCAGCGATGAATGGCGGCGGGGCATTACAAAACGGCTTAGCGCGGGACCTTATTTTTGATTTCATCGAGCGGAATTTGGGTTCCCCCAGACCTTCGCCGGTTGCATCGCATTTTGACACGATCAACCCGGCGACAGGGCAACTGCTTGCGACGATCCGGATAGACGGACAGGCAGAAGTCGACAATGCTGTGGGTCGCGCCGCCGATGCACAAAAACTGTGGGCAAAAACGCCAGGTGTAGAACGTGGGCGCATCCTCCACCGCGCTGCTGCGCTGCTTGTTGAGCGCAACGAAACGCTCGCTCGACTTGAAACGCAAGATACAGGCAAACCCATTCAAGAAACAATTGCTGTGGATGTTCTATCCGGCGCGGATTGCATCGAATATTATGCTGGCCTCGCACGGACGATAGCAGGTGAACATCATGATCTTGGCACGGGTGCATTCGGCTATTCCCGGCGCGAACCCTTGGGTGTAGTTGCTGGCATTGGCGCTTGGAATTACCCCATCCAAATCGCGTGCTGGAAATCAGCACCAGCGCTGGCTTGCGGCAACGCGATGATCTTTAAGCCCGCAGAGCTAACGCCGCTGACCGCGATTGAGCTGGAAAAGGCCTATCGCGATGCTGGCCTGCCGGATGGACTATTCCAAGTGGTGCAAGGCAAGGCAGACACCGGCCGCTTGCTGAGCCTGCATCCCGGCATTGCCAAAGTGTCGCTGACAGGCGAAGTCGGTACTGGCAAAAAGGTTATGGTCGATGCGGCGGGCACGCTAAAATATGTAACCTTTGAACTTGGCGGAAAATCCGCGCTGATCGTCTTCGGGGACGCAGATCTGGACGAGGCCGTTTCCGGCGCTCTGCTCGCGAATTTCTACTCCGCGGGCGAGGTTTGCACCAACGGCACGCGGGTTTTTGTTCATAAAGATGTCCGTGATGCGTTTCTTGCAAAACTGAAGGCGCGCACTGAGGCGATGGTGATTGGCGATCCCTTGGACCCTGCCACTCAAATGGGCGCACTGATTTCTCGGGCGCATATGGAAAAAGTACTGAGATATATCGCGCTTGGTCAGCAGCAGGGCGCTACCCTAATGACCGGCGGAAAGCGCGTAATTAATGGAAATCTTGCGCAGGGGTCCTTTGTGGAACCGACCATCTTCACCGGCTGTACTGACGAGATGGCCATTGTCCGCGAAGAGATTTTCGGCCCCGTAATGGCAGTACTCGATTTTGAAGATGAAGCAGAGGTTATTGCGCGGGCCAACAATACAGATTTTGGTCTGGCTGCAGGTATTTTTACGAATAACTTGCCACGCGCGCACCGTGTCATCGCGGCGTTGGAGGCAGGCACCTGCTGGATCAACACCTACAATATCACGCCTATTGAAATGCCATTTGGCGGCAACAAGCAGTCCGGTCTTGGCCGCGAAAACGGCAAGGCGGCGATTGAACATTATACCCAGCTAAAGAGCGTCTATGTTGCCATGGAGCCAATCGATGCCCCCTATTGAGGCTGCCGACTATATCATCGTCGGTGCAGGGTCTGCCGGTTGTGTGCTGGCGGACCGGCTGAGCGCCGATGGCACGCATCAGGTGGTGTTGCTTGAATATGGTGGCAGTGACCGTTCGATCTTCATTCAGATGCCAGCAGCGCTTGCCTATCCCATGAATACCAAGCGTTGGAACTGGGGCTATGAAAGCGAGCCGGAGCCGCATTTGAATAACCGACGCCTGAATTGCCCGCGCGGCAAGGGCCTAGGCGGATCCTCTTCGATTAACGGACTTGTCTATGTGCGCGGCAACGCGCTCGATTTTGAACGCTGGAAAGAGGATGAGGGCGCCACCGGTTGGGGCTATGCCGACGTGCTACCCTATTTCAAACGCGCCGAAGGCCGCGCCGAAGGTGGCAACGAGTATCGGGGCGGCGATGGTCCGCTGTCGACCAGCTATGGCCCGCTCGACAACCCGCTGCATCAGGCGTGGCTAGATGCCGCGCAACAGGCAGGCTATGCCCTGACGGAAGACTATAATGGTTACGCCCAAGAAGGCTTTGGCCGAATGGATATGACGGTGCGTGACGGCACGCGCTGTTCGGCGGCCAAGGCCTATCTTTACGAAGCCCGGAAACGGCCCAATCTCAAAGTGATTGAAAAGGCATTGGTTACGCGCATCCTATTTGAAGGCACGCGCGCCATTGGGGTGGAATATGAACAAGCGGGCCAGATACATCAACTGCGCGCTGCGCGCGAAGTCATCTTGGCGGGCGGCCCTATCAATTCCGTGCAGCTGCTCAAGCTTTCCGGCATTGGCCCCGCAGACGAGTTAAAAGCGAATGGCATAGAAGTACGCGCTGACCGCCTCGGTGTCGGCGCAAACTTACAGGATCATCTGGAATTCTATTTTCAAATGGCCTGCACCCAACCCATCACTCTGTATGGCAAGGCAAATCTTCTCGGCAAAGCCACGGTTGGCGCGCAATGGCTGCTCGGGCGGTCGGGATTGGGGGCGTCAAACCAGTTTGAAAGCTGCGGCTTTATCCGCAGCCGTGCGGGTATAAAATATCCTGATGTCCAATATCATTTCTTTCCAATGGCAATCAATTATGACGGATCGTCGCTGGCAACCGAACATGGCTTTCAGGCCCATGTCGGCCCCATGCGCTCCAAAAGCCGTGGCACAGTGACGCTCAAAAGCGCAGACCCGCACGACAAGCCCAAAATCCTGTTCAATTATATGAGCCATCCCGACGATTGGGCGGAGATGCGGGCCTGTGTGCGACTGACCCGTGAGATTTTTCAACAACCGGCCTTTACGCCATTCCGTGGACGTGAAATTCAACCCGGTGCTGACATAGTTACCGATGCGCAGATTGACGCCTTTATCGCCGAACATGTCGAAAGCGCATTGCATCCCAGTTGCACATGCAAGATGGGCAGCCCGCGTGATCCAATGGCGGTCGTGGACCCTGAATTGCGCGTCATCGGTGTCCAAGGACTGCGCGTTGTCGATAGCAGCGTTATGCCGACCATCACCACAGGCAATCTTAATGCGCCCACGATCATGATTGGTGAAAAGGGCGCAGATCATATCCTTGGAAAGCCAATGCTTGCGCCGTCCAACGCACCTTTTTATGTCGCGCCAGATTGGGAAGTTGCCCAGAGATGATGAATACTATCCTCGAACCTGCCCGCAAAATTGATATAATCCGCCAGACGGATGTCCTTGTCATTGGCTCCGGCCCTGGCGGCCTTGCCGCCGCGTTGGCATCGGCGCGGGCGGGCGTCGAAACGACGCTGCTGGAACGCTATGGCTGCTTCGGCGGCAATATCACCCAAGTTGGGGTCGAGGGTTTTGCTTGGTATCGGCATCCGGCAACCATCGACAGCGAGGGCATCGGACGTGAGTTCGAAGACCGCGCAAAATTGATGGGCGCAGCCATGCCCGAGCCCCAATCCATAAGCCACAGTCTGGATGCCGAAGCCTTCAAATTTGTAGCAGACACGCTGGTGGAAGAAGCAGGCGTTATACCGATGCTCCACCGATTATGTGTTGCGCCTATCATGGAGGGCAATACGATCCGCGGCGTGATTGTGGAGAGCAAGGCGGGACGTGAAGCTATCCTCGCCAAGCGGGTCATTGACGCGACAGGAGATGCCGACATCGCCCACCGCGCTGGGGCCCCGACGCATATGCATCCAGTCGACGAGATGATGTCCGTCTCGGTCATGTTTTCGATGTGCGGCGTCAATAAGACGCGGTTTATTGACGCCGTAAAGGCCGACCCGCAGACCTATGGTGACTGGGCTGTGGGTGGTGAGTGGGAAGTGATCACCAGCGGCAAAGAGGATGCGATGTTTTCGCCCTTTTTGCGTAAGCCGTTTCAAAAAGCATTGGAAGCAGGGCTGATACCCGACAGCGTGAAAACAATGGCAGGCACTTGGGGTACAGTCTCGGATCAGGGGGACCTGACCTATCTCAACATGTGCCACCTCTATCTCGACGGTACCAACCCCGATGCGCTAACGCATGGCGAGATGGCAGGGCGTAAGCAGGCGATGCATGCCATTGCGGCGTTGCAGGCGTTCATGCCCGGCTGCGAGGATGCGAAGCTGCGTAACTTCGGTATGACGCTCGGCATTCGCGATACGCGCAAGATTGATGCGGTGTACAATATGACGGCAGACGACGTGATGGAACAAGGCCGGTTTGACGATAGCATCGGCATCTTTCCGGAATTCATCGATGGCTATGGCTATCTTATCTTGCCGACTACAGGCCGCTATTTCCATCTGCCTTACCGGTCGATGTTGCCCAAGAATGTGAAGCATTTGATTACCGCCGGCCGCGTGATTGGTGGCGACAAGGTCAGCCATGCGGCCGTACGAAACATGATGTGCTGCGCGGTTGCAGGGCAAGGCGCAGGCGTTGCAGCAGCGTTGGCGGTCAAGTCGGACCGGGATTTTTGCGACGTTGATATAAGCGCCGTGCAAAAGGAACTGATCCGCCAAGGCGCGAGGATTGGTTAGAGCACTTTGAGAGTGATTAGCCAATCCTTGGTCCACCCCTCCTGTGTTCCGGCGAATGTAACGCTTGGCCAGCGTCTCCACTGGCCAAGCGTTTTTCGAAATCTACAGCACAAGCGTGATCGTTCCTATTTTATCACGCTTCAGAATTTTGCGCTCATTTTCAATCCATAGAACCGTGGTTCACCGGGGATAAAGCTAGGGATGCCAAAGGCTCCCCCGGTGTTTCCGGCGTCGAGCAAGTAGCGACTGTTGAAAATGTTGCGCGCAAAGGCAGAGATTTCGTAGCGATTATCGGCGAACCGAACGCCACCGACGATATTGACGAGCGTAACCGGTCCTTGGCTCCGCGCTTCAAGGTTAGGCGTTTCGAAATACAGCTTGCTGCGATACGTGATGCTAGGCGTTGCGAACACATTAACGTTACCGAGCGGAGCATCAATGATCAAACCTGCCGATGCCTGATAGTCAGGCTGCAACCGGAATTTGGCGCCACGGAAGTTTGCCGCAATATCTGCTCGATTGTCGATGCCACCATCAATGTAAGCGCCGTTGGCGAACATTGTCAGCCATGATGTTGGGCGGACATTAACTTCTGCCTCAACGCCTTTGTTTGTCGCCGTGCCTGCGCTTTGCGTTACGCCGACAATGCTTGGTGGGATGATGATGCTCACCTGAAAGTTATCATATGTCAGATAGTAAACACCGATTGATCCTGAAAGGATACCCATAGTGCCCTTTACCCCGAGTTCATAGTTCCAGAGAACTTCCTCAAGAACTGGCGATATATTGGCAACGGGGCCACCGGATGTAGAGCGCGCAGAGACATTGACGATTGCCGAGCGGCGTCCTTTTGATACGGTGGCGTAGGCATTGAAATTGTCCGAGAACTTATACAGCAGGTTAAAGCGTGGAAGCACGTCGGCATAACTATCCTCAGACTTGAATGTCTGCCCTGCCGTATCGACTTGTCCGGGTACAACTGACGCGCCCCCGGTCAATCCCGAACGCGGCACGCCAGCCTGGAATCCTGAGAGCCGTTTTTCTATCTGCACGCGAACACCTGCTGTAATCTCGAGACTTGGCGTCGGGATCCACGTGCCGTCGGCAAACATGGAATAGCTGGTGTTACGGCCTTGATTTTCGAAGAATGACCGATAGTCGATGCGCGGTTTGGCGGCGGCAGGAACGCTACCATCTGGAGCTACGCACTGCGCCCGCGTTGCGGCGGTTGCGGTGAGGCAAGCAAAAAACGTGTTTTCATTCGTTGAGAAGGGTACGTTTTGCACCCCGTTTTCGTGGAAGTAGTTAAATCCGAACGACCCGCGGAATTTGTCGCTGTTGTAGGAGAAACGAGTTTCCTGATTAAACTGGTCACCTTGGGCAAGCTCAGCGAACTCAAGATATTCGGCAGCTGTCCCATCCGCATCAAATACTTCGAGCGAGTCAAACTTGCGGTAGCCGTTGACCATAGTGAGTACCCAATCATCTGCGATATCCCAGTTGACCGTCAAATTGGCATCATAGACATCGCGCTTGAGACCAAGTTTGCTCAGCCCGAGATCCCGGAGTGCGTTGGGTGTACCGCCTAGAGCTGCATCGCCAAAGGCGTTGGGCGCGCCCGACGCGGTTGGATACGTAAGGGAGATAAAGGGTGTGCCTGAATTCCGCTGACGGTCATAGGTAAGGATCAAGTCGGCGGTAAACGCGTCACTGGGTTTAAACCGCAGCGAACCGCGCGTACCAAACTGGTCTTGGGCGTATAAGTCGTCTTGGCCGGCAGCCAGATTGTTTACATAACCGTCACGCTTTTTGTAGGCAAAGGCAACGCGTCCAGCGACCTTTTCCGAGCCTGCGTTAATAAACCCAGTGGCTGAATGTTGATTGAAGTTACCATATGTGCCGCCCAATTCGCCGCTGAAGCCATCTTCTGGCCGCGCGGAGATCAAGCTGATCGCGCCGACGGCAGAGGCGGTGCCAAAGAGGGTCGCTTGTGGTCCCTTGACCACCTCGATACGCTCCATGTCGAATATATCCTGATATGAACCGCGCGAACGAGAGATATCAACGCCGTTATAATACAGCGTAACGCGCGCGCCTTGCTGGGCAGAGCCGGAGTCAGATGTAATACCACGAATTACGATGCCAGGGTTGTTCGCGCTCTGCTCCTGAATGTTGAGCCCAGGGACATAGTTTGAAAGCTCGTCTAGGTCATTAACGCCAATTTCGCGCAAGCGTGTTCCCGTAACCGCGGTAATCGTTAACGGGACATCAATCTGACGTTCTTCGCGCTTTTGGGCCGTAACGATAATTTCGTCTTCTCTCAAAGCCTCATTTGTCGGCACACCTTGGGCAAAAGCCGGTAAGGCTGTGGTTGAGGACAATAAAATAGCAAGTAATGACAAACGGCGCATGAAAGAACTCCTGGTTAGAAGTTCATGCCCACTAACGAACGTTAAAGGCTACTAGTGGTCGGAACGGGGTCTGCAGCAAGTCACTTTGATGAAGCCTTTATGAAGGCCATGGCGCGCGCATTTCTTAAAGCGGCCACGCACTCCGGCGAAGAATTAGAATAAGGGAAGTACGCGCAACGATTATGACGCCAGATCAGGGTCCAGCGCAGCTTGAAGGCGTTTACGGAACAGCAAGATGACCATACCGCCTACAAACGCGATGCCGGCATCCATCGCCCAGAAAACGGACGGGTGCATTTGGTCAAAATAGCTACCTACCCATCCCGCGAGCACATGTCCGACAAAGGGAGACAGGAACGCAACCCCCATTAGGAAAGAGCCCATTCCCGCAGGCGCGGCCCTGCTAACAATGGCCAGCGTCGTTGGCCAATAATACATCCAGGCGAGTCCCATGATCAGCCAGCCGGCGATAGCCCACCCTGCGCCCACACTGTCCGGTTCACTCAATCCTAAATTGCCATAAGCAAAAAGAAGTCCGGCAATGGCAATAATGGATGTTCCAATACCTACTTTGGTAACGCTGCTTGGCTCGCTGCCGCGCTTGGCCTGCCATGCCCAGAATGCAATCAACGCGGGCGCGGCAAGAATGGCGCCAATAGAGTCCATCGATGCAAACCAACTCGATGGCACCGCGCCAAGCGATGTGGCCAAGTTCACATATTGATCGACCCACAATATGCCGATGCTCCATACCATCGGATAGGCAATTTCAGCGGGTATCGTCAGCGCAATAACGAGCAAAAGCACCGCCACACGTTTCCGTTCGGCGGCGGTCATTATGGGCGCCTTTTCCCGTTTGCGCGCCACGGGGCGGTCATCAGGCAAGTGCCGCTGGCCCAAAATATAAGCGACGAGCGCAATCAACATCAAAGCCGCTGCAACCGCAAACCCCGCGTGCCAGCCATAGATAGCGGCAACCAGCCCAGTCACGAGCGGCCCACTCGCAGCGCCGATGCAAATCCCGGTCGAGAAAATGGTGAATCCGCGCGAGCGCATGGACTCATCAGACCGGGGATACAGCGCGCCGACCTGCGCGGAGATATTCCCCTTGAGAAATCCAGAACCAAGGATCAGCAGCAACAGCGCAAATAGGAAGCTTTCATAAAAGGACATGGCCACATGCCCTGCGCTCATCAACACTACACCGATCATCACCGTGCGCTTTGCACCCAGTATACGGTCGGCAACCCAACCCCCAACCATAGGCGTGAAATAGACAAGGCCCGCATACCAGCCATAAATGATTGCCGAAAACGCCACATCGCTCATCGGTCCGCGAAATTCGAACATATTGCGGAGAGCGGCGAGACCAATCACCTGCACCGCATTTTCCGGCAGCAGTAGCTCTTTCACCATGTAAAGCGTCAGCAGCGCAGACATTCCGTAAAAGGAAAATCGCTCCCACATTTCGGTAAAGGACAGATAGTACAGGCCCTTGGGGTGGCCGTGAAGTTGGCCATCGGCATTTTGTTCGACCATGCCCAAATTCACTCCCCTATCGTTCTACGCCGCCGCGCCTTTGGACGCTTCTATCCCTGCTCGAGCGAAAGGCGCAAGGGAATGATGCGCCCTGCCTGCGTATGCTCTTCACGCAGCGATAGGGTTCTCTGCATTCGAGGCTACCCTGCATCAGCTAATCATCAGGTCGCTGGTTCAAACCCATCAGGGCGCACAATCTTGTAATGGTCAACCGCAATGACGATCAACCCTCGGCACGTCCGCCCATTACTGCCCCGTAAACGCTGCTTTGCGTTTTTCCACAAAGGCTTTCGAGCCTTCTGCCGAATCGAGTGAACTGCCGGCGATGCGCTGTCCTTCGGCTTCGGCAAGCAATTGTTCGGCGTAAGAGTTTTCCAGCGCGGTCAGGATATTTTTGCGTGTCACCGCATAAGCCACCGTTGGACCATTGGCGAGGCGGGTTGCAAGAGCGCGGGCTTCGGCCTGAAGCGCTTCATCCTCAACGCATTTGTAGATCATACCCCAATCCGCGGCCTTTTCTCCGCTGATCTTCTCGCCGAGCATCATCATTTCGGTCGCACGGGCTTTGCCAACCAAGCGTGGAAGCATCCAAGATGCGCCGCCATCAGGTACAAGGCCTATATTGACGAAAGCCTGAAGAAAATAGCCTGATTTACCAGCTATGACAAAATCGCCACACAGCCCGATTGAGCATCCTACCCCAGCCGCCGCGCCATTTATGGCAGTGATGATAGGCATATTCAGACGCGCAAGATTCATCATCAGCGGGTTATAATGTCGAGTAAGCGCAATATAACTACCCTCACCGCCTGAAATTGAACGTGTGCCGCGCGCTGATAGATCGGCACCTGAACAAAAACCGCGGCCTGCGCCTGTGATAACGAGGCAACGTGCGTCGGCAAGACCATTAGAAACCGCGTCATTTATCTCGCCCGCCATCTCAAGCGAGCAAGCATTCATGCGTTCGGGACGGTTGAGCGTGATTGTCGCGATGTTGTCCTCAACATTCAAAGTAATCGTTTCATAGGTCATCGTTACGCGCCCTCCTCCGGCGTTATGTGCTATCCGTGGCTAGATCAGTCCCGCGTTCCAAGCAAGTCGCGCGCCACCACCCAGTTGTGAATTTCGGTTGGTCCATCGTAAATGCGCATGGTGCGTAGCTTGTTCGACAGCAAATAGAGCGGCATTTCGCGCGTCATACCCATGCCACCAAACATCTGCATCGCATGGTCGACAATGTCATATGCGGTTTCGGTGCAATAGGATTTAATCATTGAGATTTCCTGCCTTGTGTCCCGGCCTGCATCCATTTTCCACGCGCAGTCATACGTCATCAACCGCATCGCATGAATGCGTGTTGCGGCATCGGATACCCAGTTTTGCACTGTCTGACGTGACGAAAGCGGTTTTCCAAATGTGACCCGCTGCGGCGCATATTCGACCATCATATCAAGCGCACGTTGCGCCATGCCAATCGACCATGACGCCATTTCAATCCGCCTTGTGCCAAGCCGTACTTGCATCGGCAGAAATCCTTGCCCACGTTTTCCAAGCAACTTCCACCCCGGAACACGGCAATCATCGAGCGCAATCTCATAGGTCGCGGTACCGTCGATCATGGGGATTTTGCGCAGGACGTTGAACCCGGGCGTGTCGCGGTCCACTAGAAATGCAGACATGCCGTTGCGGCCTTCCGCATTTTTGTCGGTTACCGCCATCAATATAGTGAAATGGGCCTCATCCGCTTTGGTAATCCAGATTTTGCGGCCGTTGATAATCCAATCGTCGCCATCTTGAATTGCAGTGGTTTTCATCAACTGCGGATCGGCGCCAGCACCCGGCTCTGAAATGCCGATGGCAGAAATCGTCTCTCCGCGTACATAAGGGGCCAGATAATGTTCGCGTTGCTTTGCGTCAGCGGCAGCCATCATCATACGCAGATTGGGGGAATCTGGCGGAATCGTATAGGGTGTTACTGTCCGCCCAAGTTCCTCGCCCACGCCCACCATTGCGACCATAGGAAGGTTCATCCCGCCAACTTCTTCAGGTGCATCAAGCCCCCAGAGGCCAAGGTCTTTGGAAACGGTATCGACCCGCGCCTGCTCATCCTTAGTCAGGTAGCTGCCTTGGCCCGCTGTCTCGCGCGCCAACACGTCGCTTTCCAGCGGCATGAGTTGCGCGTCCACAAATTTGCAGACGAGGTCTTTAAGCATCCGGTGCTCTTCAGCGAGTTCGAAATTCAAGGACTAATTCCTTCTCAATAGCTGCGCGGCAGGCCGAGCACATGTTCCGCAAGATAGCTGAGGATCAGGTTCGTACTGATCGGGGCAACGGTGTACAGGCGTGCTTCGCGGAATTTGCGCTCGACGTCATATTCTTCGGCAAATCCAAAACCACCATGCGTTTGCACGCACATGTCGGCGGCCGCCCAGCTTGCCTCGGAAGCCAGCAGTTTGGCCATATTGGCCTCTGCGCCAGGATTGCCGCCTGCGTCAAACACCTGCGCTGCATGATGCACCATCAGTTCGGCCGCACACATCTGCGCGTAGCAACGTGCGATGGGGAATTGTACGCCTTGGTTCTGACCAATGGCGCGTCCGAAAACATTGCGCTCGCTTGCGTAATCGGTCGCTTTTTTAATAAACCATTTGGCGTCGCCGATGCATTCGGCGGCAATCAATATCCGTTCGGCATTCATACCCGAAAGTATGTAACGAAAGCCCTTGCCCTCTTCACCGATAAGCGCGGAAGCGGGGATGCGCATATCGTCGAAGAAAACCTCCGTCGTTGAATGGTTCATCATCGTGCGGATTGGCTTAATCATCATGCCCCCACCCGCTTCGGATTTTGGTCCAACAACCTTGCGCATATCGACCAAAAAGATGGAAAGCCCTTCGGTCTTGCTAGCCACATCTTCACGCGGCGTTGTCCGCGCAAGCAACATCATCAGGTCGGAATATTCCGCGCGGCTTGTCCAAATCTTCTGGCCGTTGATGACATATTCGTCACCATCCCGCACGGCAACGGTACGCAACGAGAGCGTATCTGTGCCACTGGTAGGCTCGGAAACGCCAAATGCCTGTAAGCGCAATTCGCCGGTAGCAATACGCGGCAGATATTGATGTTTCTGTTCCTCGCTGCCATATTTCAGCAGCGTATTCATGATGTACATCTGCGCATGCGCAGATGCACCGTTGCACCCGGCGGCTTGGATTTCCTCCATAATCACCGCTGCAGCGTCCAGCTTTAGCCCTGACCCGCCGTAGCTTTCAGGGATCAATGCAGCGAGAAACCCTGCTTTAGTCAGCGCATCGACAAATTCTGCGGGATAGGCGCGCGCGCTGTCTTTTTCGCGCCAATATGCGCCAGGGAATTCGGCGCATAATGCCTGAACCGAACGCCGGATTTCAGAGATGTTGTCATTGTCGGTCATTTCAAACTTTCTTGATGGCCGAAGCCGCCATGACGTGCCGCCCGTCGGCTGCGAAAGCGCCGAGTTCAATGGTATCGTCCTGCGCCCGCATCACCAGATGTAAAGCTTCGCCACAGATCGCGGGCGAAAGACCTCTAAATGCAAAATTTGCCAGCGCGTTGTCGCCAAGCTCGCGACGTGCCAAATCCAGCAACAATGTAGCGGTCAACGGACCATGGACGACGAGTCCGCGATAGCGCTCCGTGTCTTGCGCATAAGGAAAGTCATAATGGATGCGGTGGCTGTTAAAGGTCAGCGCAGAGAAGCGGAACAGCAATGGTGCGCTGGGGACAAGCATGCGGTGGCTGCCCCAACCGCTTGCATCAAATGTCTCATCACTGACAACCGGAGGTGACAAAGGAGCATCTGATGCCGCAGCGTCCCGATAGACGATGCTCTGCACCTCACGAACCGCAAGGCCGGCTTCGCCAGCGGTTTCATGCGCTACATCAACAAAGACCAATTGGCCCGATCCGCCAGATTTTTCGGTAATGGATATAATCCGCGACGTCCGCGAAACGGCCTCCCCCAAAATCAAGGGCGCAAAAAATTCCACTTTGCTTGATGCCCACATCCGGCGGGGTAGCGGCACGGGGGGAAGGAGACTATCCGGGCTATCATGACGCGCGGGATGACCATCAGCGCCAAGCTGGGCTGTCGAGGCGTCCGGCACGCACAGGCACCAATGAAGACCCTGTGCCACGGTGTTGTCACCCGGCGCAGCGCGATCCAATGTCGCAAGCCAGCGCGACGCCAGACCATCATCGATCCGATCTGTCCGCACCTCCTCGCGCCCGATCCATGCATCCCATGCGCTCATGAACTCCGTCCTCCGATAAGGCCCTTGGCAATGACCTGTGCCTGAATTTCCGCGGCCCCTTCGAAAATGTTCAAGATCCGCGCATCGCATAAAACGCGGCTGATTTCATATTCTAGCGCATAGCCATTGCCGCCATGAATTTGGAGCGCAGCATCGGCATTGCTCCATGCCGCGCGCGCAGCCAGCAGTTTCGCCATACCCGCCTCAATATCACATCTTTTTCCGGAATCCTTGGCACGGGCAGCCGCATAAGTCAGTTCGCGTGTCATAACGAAATCCGCCAAGCTCATGGCAAGCTTATCGGCCACGCGCGGGAACCCGATGATGGCTTTGCCGAATTGCTTGCGATTGGTGGCATAATCCAAACCCAGCTCCAGCGCCCTTTTCGCAACACCGACAGCCCGCGCCGCTGTCTGAATACGCGCGCCTTCGAATGTGCGCATCAACTGCTTGAAGCCTTGCCCTTCCTCACCACCCAACAGAGCATCATCAGGGGCAATCATACCGTCAAATTGCAGCGCATATTCCCGCATGCCGCGATAACCGAGTACTTCGATTTCACTACCCGACATACCAGCCGATGGAAATAGGTCAGCTTGTGTCCCCCGTGGTTTTGGCACCAACAGCATAGACAGCCCCGCATAGCCCTTTTCATCTGGGGCGGTCCGCACAAGCATTGTCATGAGGTCAGAGCGGCTTGCATGGGTAATCCAGGTCTTCGCCCCGCTTATAATCCAATTGCCATTATCGCGCCGCGCCCGCGTTTGAAGCGCGCCAAGGTCGGAGCCGGTGTCTGGCTCAGTAAACACTGCATTTGGCAGTATTTCGCCGCTTACAATCTTGGGCAACCAGAACGTCCTTTGCGCTTCCGTGCCGCCCATTGAAATCAATTCGCCCGCGATTTCTGATCGCGTGCTAAGCGAACCTGCGCCAATCCAGCCGCGCGATAGCTCTTCTGTAACAACGCACATGACCAGCTTGGATAGTCCCAAACCGCCATATTCAGCGGGGATGCACACGCCGAAAGTACCAAGCGCAGCCATGTCGGCGATCGTTGCATCTGGAATAAGGTCATTCGCGAGATGCCATTTATGGGCATGTGGCAATATCTCGCTTGTCGTAAACCGCCGATATTGGTCACGGATAGCGTCAAGTTCGGCGTCATGCAGGCTTTCGCTTGGCATCTGGCCCTCTGCCAACGCCTGCGCCACTGCCTCGCGCGTATCGGCTTGATCGGTGTGCAACCAAGACGCGCAATTTTGTGCCAGTGATTGCGCCGCGTTGTTTGTCCCAAGGTCGATGGGCCGAAATATCTCGTTCTGCCCCATTGGCAAGCCGCCCGTTAGTTGGCCCAAGGTTTCCGTAAAAATCAGCGATGCTATTTGTTGGTCCAACTGTGTCCCGCCGCCATTGCTATCGAGCCAATAATGAACGGCGCCCAACGCAGCAACGCTGGTTGCTACCCATGCAAAGCCATGCGCTGCGCGCTGGTCCGCTTCAATCGACTGCTCCAATAGGCGCCCGACCAACGCAGCTTTCGCCGCATCGCGGTAAGCTTCAGCGGCTTCCAGAGCGGTGGCAAATCTCATGCGCGCTCGAACACCGCCGCAATTCCCTGACCGCCACCAATGCACATGGTTTCAAGCCCGAAACGGACATCCCTGCGATGCATTTCGCGGGTCAGGTTCGCCAATATACGACCACCCGTTGCACCAATGGGGTGACCAAGCGAAATACCGGAACCGTTGACGTTAAGCATGTCATGGCGGCTGTCATCATCCGACCAGCCCCAGCCCTTGAGACAGGCGAGCACTTGCGGCGCAAACGCCTCGTTAAGCTCAATAAGGCCGATATCATTCCAGCTCAGGCCATTGCGCGCAAACAACCGCTCGGTAGCAGGCACCGGGCCATAACCCATGCGTGACGGCTCGCATCCTGCCGCTGCCCAGCTGTGGAAATAGGCAATGGGTTCCAAGCCGAGCTCTTCAAGCTTATCCTCCGCTACAACCAGACATGCCGCCGCTGCATCATTTTGCTGGCTCGCATTACCCGCCGTCACAACACCGCCCTCAAGCGGGCGTAAGGCAGCCATCGTCTCGGCCGTCGCATCGGCACGATAGCCTTCATCATGATCGAAGATGATCGGGTCGCCCTTCCGTTGGGCGATGCTGATGGGCACCAATTCATCGTTAAATAGGCCATTTGCCCATGCTGCCGCCGCGCGCTGATGCGACCGCGCTGCATATGCGTCGCAGGCTTCACGACTGATGTCATGATCTTTCGCCAGATTTTCGGCCGTCTCAATCATACCACTGATCACGCCAAAGCGCTCGACGGGCTGGCTCATCAACCGGCCGCGCGTCAACCGGTCATGCAACGTCAAATTACCCGTGCGAACGCCTTTGCGAATATCGGTGGTGTAATGCTCTACGTTGGACATGCTTTCACATCCACCGGCCACGACAATGTCGCTAACACCGGTCTGAACCATCATTGCAGCATTCGCGATTGCTTGCAGGCCGGAACCACAACGTCGGTCAATCTGATAACCAGGTACTTCAATCGGTAGCCCCGCCGCCAACCAAGACCAATGGCCGATACAGGGTGCTTCGCCACTGCCATAGCCTTGGGCGAAGACAACATCATCGACCCGTGTGGGATCAATCTTCGTCCGTTCCATCAGTGCCTTCAGGATAATGCCGCCCAATTCCGCGGCATTTAACGACGCAAGCGCGCCGCCAAATTTGCCAACAGGCGTTCGGATAGGGGCAACAATGGCTGCACGGCGAAGCTTATTCATTTGGCAATTCCTACTATTCCAGAGTCGATGAGACGGGCGATTTCGCCCGAGGACAGGCCGAGCGCAGTGCTCAATATTTCCTCGCTATGCTCCCCATTGCGCGGGGCTGCCTTTGCGTCACCACGCTGCAGTTGGGGAATACTGCCAAAAGCACCAGCAGCAGGATAATTGAAGCCCGATGGGTTTGCGTCAAAGTCGCTAAACATCGGGTTGTTGCCGACCAAGCGTGGATCATGCACGGCATCCAACATGGTTCGATAGGCCGAATGAACAATTCCGGCCTCATTAAGCGTCGTAGCCATCACCGCGTGGTCGAGCGAACCAATCGCCCTTTCAAACAATGGATAGAGCGCATCACGATGCTCAAAGCGAAGCCCATCGTCTTTGGCAAAACTAACGCCGCGCTCCGCCTCTATTGCCTCCACTTGCGCCTTCAAATCAAGCGCGCCGATTAGATTTGTCCATTGGCGGTGGGTTACAACAACGATCATCGTGCGTATTTTGTCTTTGGTGACAAAATCACGCCCGAACAAACCATAGACCGCGTTACCGAGCCGAGGACGATTGGCATTATTGTGCAACACTTCTGCGACACCGCCCAGATTGGCAACGGTGCCTATAGCGACGTCCGACAGTGGAATGCGAACCTCACTGCCCTCGCCCGTCTGTTCGCGCCTTCGAATAGCCGCCAGCATTGCAAATGCAGCATAGGCGCCGCTGATGACATCCCAAGCAGGCAACACATGATTGACGGGTTCAGGACCAGTCCCAGTCATCATGGGATAGCCAACCGCATTATTCACCGTGTAATCAAGCGCAGGCGCCCCGTCGGCCCAGCCCATGACCCGAACGGTGACGAGATCGGCCCGTCTTTCGGCTAGCTTGGCATGCGACAGAAAGCCCTCTGCGGGAAAATTAGTAATAAATTGCCCCGTAGCGCGCACCAATTCCTGAAGTATTTCTCGCCCTTGTGGGCTAGATAAATCAAGTGCTACCGACTTTTTGGCGCGGTTTAGATTTTCCCAGTACAGCGAGTCATTCGCCTCAGTCACTGGCCAGCGATGGTAATCCGGGCCGCCACCAACCTGATCGACACGGATCACCTCTGCCCCGAACTGCGCGCAATACAGACCAGCTGTCGGCGACGCCACAAAGGACGACGCCTCGATAATCTTGAGACCATCCAGCAAATCATACATGCATTAGACCTTGGGAATTACGCACGTGTCATCAGCTCTGAGCCGCCCATTCGCGCAGCATATGCTTGGCAATCTGAAGCTGCAGGATCTGGGTTGTGCCTTCATAAATCCGGTAAATGCGTGCGTCGCGGTAGAAACGTTCCGCATCATATTCTGCGAGATAACCAGCGCCACCGTAAATCTGGACCACGCGGTCAACCACGCGTCCACACATTTCGCTTGCGAAGACCTTAACCGCGGCGGCCTTGCGCAGCACATTTTCTCCGGCGTCTGCGCGGCGCGCTGCATCTTCCAACATGGCTTCCGCCGCATAGATTTCGATGTCGCTGTCAGCCAGCATTTGCTGGATAAGTTGGAAATTGGCAATTGGCTCACCAAATGCCTTACGTTCATTGGCATAGCGTAACGCACTGTCGAGCGCGCGGCGCGCATAGCCTGTCGCAGCAGCTCCAATCGACAAACGGCCGTTATCGAGGCTTTTCATCGCAAATGCGAAGCCCTTGCCCTCTTCACCCCCCAAAATTGCGTCCGCAGGCAGTTTTACATCATCCATAATGATATCGGCGATATGACTGCCCGACTGCCCCATTTTCTTGTCGGACTTACCTACGCTAATGCCGGGTGTATCCATAGGCACAATGAAAGCGGAAACATGGGCGTTTTTAGGCAAGGCCTCCTTGCTTGTCCGCGCCATAATCAACGCGACATTCGCAAAAGGCGCATTGGTGATATAACGCTTCGTGCCGTTAAGAACCCAGCCATTTCCCGATTTGACGGCGATGGTCTGCATGGCGGCAGAATCGGACCCTGAGCCTGGCTCGGTAAGCCCGAACGAAGCAATTTCCCCTGCTGCAAGTCGTGGCAACCATTCAGCCTTTTGCGCGTCTGTCGCGCCGTTCTTGAATGCCGAACTCACCATGCCAATGTTGATCGACGTGATAGACCTATAGCAGGGCATGGCGTAGCTAAGTTCACGAATGGTGCGGATATACTGCTGAATATTCATCCCCGCACCGCCATATTCCTCCGGCATAGTTAAGCCAAACAAACCCATGTCGCGCATTTCCGACACGATGGCTTCAGGGATAGTTTCGGTTTCGAGAATTTCTTTTTCAGCCGGGATAAGGCGCTCGCGCACATAACGCTGGAGCTGCTCAATGAACTGCTCAAAAACATCGGTATCCATAATGATCTCTTTCCTGCGACCCAAACCATATGGTTTCGGCCTTTGTTTGGCTTAGGGTGTTGTCACACCTTCATTCCAAAATAAAGCCGTGACATTGCACGCTACACTTGTCGATGGGAAAGCTTCGCCATTCATCAAGTTAAAAGGTTTCTGCCTACACACATCTGCCTACTTTAGGCTGATCTCCTGCTAAAATGAGCCAGACACGTCACGCTGCGCTGTGTTGGCATTTTCTGGGACAGGTAGGACACGCCGTTCTGTGCGTGTGGAAGCGCTTTGCGCGCTCTGGCCGACAACAATGGCCGTACAGCTGCGACCGGCAATGAAGTCCAACGCAGTGCGCAGCGATGCCTCCTGCGGGTCGCCCAGCGGCCGTGTGATGTCGTCTGCAGCCGCGCAGGTGGACCGCATCGTACCTGCAAGCCCAGAATAATAATCGCCCTGCCCCGCCGCGTTTTCTTTCGCAAAGGCCACGACGCGGATACGATCGTCACAGGCGGTTAAGTCTAGGGCGATCTGACCAACGGGCTTGCCGTAGCTGTTACTGCCTATCAGCGCTGCATTGACCCCAAGATACGGAACGAAGCTGGCCATCACCAACTCGCTGGCAGACGCGGTAGCGCCGGTCGCGATGAACGCAATTTTGACCGGCGAGACCGATTGTGTTTGTGGCGCAAATCTCTTGGTTTCATTATTTGACGCCTTTGAGGCACGGAAGCGGGTCACAGAGAATATATCGCTGCTAAAGCGGTTGCCAGCAAGCAAATCGCCCATGACCTCAGCCGTAGAGACCAATCCGCCACCATTATAGCGGAAGTCGATGACAAAGTTCGTGATCCCCTGCGCGCGGAAATCCGCAAAAGCCGTGCGCAACTGATTATCAGCGGTCGAAATGAATGTGCGCATATTAACATACCCGACGCGCTGTCCGCCGCCATTATCAATGACCTTCACCCCATAACGCGATGATAGCGGGTCGATGTTATAATCTGCCTTGGCAACGGTGATGTTGCGTGCACCCGATGCATCACTGATACGCAAAACTCGGCTTGTACCAACCGTGTTTGGACCCAAGGCGCTCGAGATGCCCGCAGAGCCTTGTGTGGCCAATATGTCAGCCACAGAAACTAGGTTTGACGTATTCGTTCCTATCGCCAGAATTTCGGTGCCACGGTCGATACCTGCTGCAAGCGCAGGCGCCCCCTCAAACGCCTCAATTACGAAAATGCGGCTTCCTTGGTAAGCAAGTCGCACTCCAAAGCCTGCCGTAGCACCCGAGGCGTAATAGGCATTTTCTTCCTGAATTGAAGTGACATAGGTGAAGTACCGGTCGCGACCCTGCCCGCGAGCTGTGGCAGTCAGTGCGTTGATATAGGCCTGGACTGAAGTGTACGCTGCTGAGTCTAAAGCCGACGGTAAGGTTTCAGGAAAAAGATACCATTCGTTCAAAACGGACGCAGCAAAATTCTGCCGATTGACCAAGCTGCAGCTGGTCGATGATGGCGGTGAAGGCGGCGGCGTTGAACTTGTTGGTGGCACGACAACCGCTCCGCCTCCGGAACCGCTTCCACCGCCGCATGCCGATACGCCTGCTGCCAGAATGAGTACGATGCATTTTAACGATTGCTTTGTCATGCCAATTCCTCCTTGGCTTGCATCATCCCGACTAAGCCTAGGTGCACCGGATGCTTCGCGTCCACAAGTCACTTTTCCATCTCAAATCGAAATTAAATAGACGTTGCTTGTAAATTGTTCAGCCGCATTCACTTGCCTAAATACGTTCGAAACCTCATCTAGGTTTCCTACTCCTCTCTAGAGCAACCAATCTCATGTCCTCTGATCAGTTTGCGTCCAAGGGACTGCGTGTCCCGAGCGGACGGCTTTCCCGCATCGCGCGTTTTGGCAACATGGCGACGGGTATCGCTGGTAGCATGTTGCTGGATGGCGCCAAGCAACTCGTCAGTGGCCGCAAGCCAAGCGTCAGCGAACTACTAATGACGCCCGCGAATGCTTTGCGTGTAACTCTGCAATTGGGTCAAATGCGGGGCGCGGCTATGAAGCTTGGGCAGTTGGTATCGATGGACACAGGCGATTTTCTGCCGCCTGAATTGACCGACATTTTTGCAAGGCTTCGCGCAGATGCCCAACATATGCCCCCGGGGCAGCTAAGCATGGTCCTGACGCGACATTGGGGTAAGGACTGGCGCAGCCAATTCATCCGCTTTGATGATAAGCCGATTGCAGCTGCCTCGATTGGTCAAGTGCACCGCGCCCTGACACTTGATAATCAGGACGTCGCAATCAAAGTTCAATATCCCGGTGTGCGCCGCAGCATTGATAGCGATGTCGACAATGTCGCCACATTATTGCGGCTTTCAACTGTGCTGCCAAAGACCCTAGACATCACCAACTTGCTGACGGAGGCGAAGCGGCAACTCCATGAAGAAGCCGACTATGCGTGCGAGGGCGATTATCTGAAGCGGTTTGGCGACTTATTAGCGGATGATGCCGGATATGCCGTGCCTGCCTTCTATGCACCGCTGAGTGGCAAGAATGTGCTGGCAATGTCCTTCATTGAAAGTGTGCCAATCGAATCGATGATCACCGCACCTCAGGCGGAGCGGGACCGGATCATGACGCTTCTGATTGAACTGGTGTTGCGTGAATTGTTTGAGTTCCGATTGATGCAGACGGACCCCAATTTCGCAAACTATCGCTATGATGAGAAGTCACGCCAAGTTGTGCTTCTGGATTTCGGAGCAACGCGCGTATTGCCAGAGACCGTTGTTACCCAATATCGAACCTTGTTGAACAAGGGCTTGGCAGGTGACAAGCAAGGCGTGCTGGCAGCAGTGCTCGATATCGGGTTCATGAATGGGCAAACAGCCCAGCAAAACAGATATGAGATCGACAAGCTCATCGGGACTGCGATTGCGATGATTCAATTGCCAGGTCCGTTTGATTTTAGCCGAACCGATTTTGTCACGGACATACGCGACGACGGTATGGCCATCGCTGCCGATCGGCGCAACTGGCATATTCCGCCTTCAGACACCTTATTCGTTCAGCGTAAGCTTGGCGGTATATTCTCATTGGCCAGCCGTCTTAAGGCCCGAGTCGACGTTAATGGCATGCTAAAGCGATATATATATAAGGTAGTTAAGCGACGCCACCCACAGTTGTTAAACGAACCCTCTTATCGACAAAAGCGATTAGTCATTGTAAAAACCGTTGCTGGACTAAGTCCTGAAAATCGTGTTGAGGCATGACAGTCAAATCAACTTATCTACACTTTAAGGATTATTCATATGGGTATCATTGGTACAAGCATTAAGCCGTTCACCGCGCAGTCTTACAAAGCAGGCAAGTTTGTCGAAGTGTCGGACACCGACGTAAAAGGCAAATGGGGCGTATTCTTCTTCTATCCTGCTGATTTTACCTTTGTCTGCCCAACCGAGTTGGAAGACCTTGCCGATCAGTATACCGACCTGCAAGCCATGGGCGTTGAGGTGTATTCGGTGTCAACCGACACGCATTTCAGCCATAAAGCATGGCATGACAGTTCGCCAGCAATTGGCAAAATCAATTACCATATGCTCGGCGACCAAAACCATGTGATCAGCAACAATTTTGGCGTTCTGCGGGAAGGCCAAGGCCTTGCAGACCGTGCAACTTTCGTTGTCGATCCAGACGGCGTCATTCAGGTCATGGAAATCACCTGTGAAGGTGTTGGCCGTAACGCGATTGAACTGGTCCGCAAGATCAAGGCAGCCATTTACGTGCGTGAGCATCCAGGCCAAGTCTGCCCTGCGAAGTGGGAAGAAGGCGGCGAGACGCTTGCTCCTTCGATCGACCTCGTCGGCAAGATTTAAACCAAATACGGGTTGCCGCGTTTTCGGCGCGGCAACCACTTTTTCGATGTTCGAAGAAACCCACACGCGTCTTCGCGCGGCGCGATCCTGTATGCTTGAAAGAGGCTCTCCCCATGCTTGATGCTGCTACAACTGCCCAGCTAAAAAACTATTTGGCAAATCTGCGCACGCCCGTTGAGCTCGTCGCGACTTTGGACGACAGCCCAAAATCATTGGAAATGCGCACGCTGGTGGAAACTGTGGCTGCGCAATCGGACCTGTTGTCGGCGCGCTACGACGGCCACGCAGACCGGACGCCATCCTTTGCAATCCGCCGCGCAGATGGCACAGCAGAAACGCATTTTGCTGGCCTGCCATTGGGGCATGAATTCACCTCGCTCGTGCTCGCACTGCTTCACATGGGTGGACACCCGCCAAAGGAAGAGGCCGAGTTACTGGCGTCTGTGAAGTCACTGGAAGGCGACTATCGCTTCGAAACATTTTTCTCTTTGTCATGCCAAAACTGTCCTGATGTTATTCAGGCAATCAACATCATGGCCGCGTTGAACCCAAGCGTAAGTCATGTGGCGATTGACGGCGCGATGTTCCGCGAGGAAGTCGAGACCCGCAAGGTCATGGCTGTGCCGGCGATCTACCTAAATGGTGAACTTTTCGGTCAAGGCCGTATGGACCTGTCGCAAATCATGGCGAAGCTGGACACAGGGACCGTTGCCCGCGCTGCTGAGAAGATTGATGCGAAGGAGCCGTTTGAGGTTCTTATTGTTGGCGGTGGCCCTGCTGGCGCTGCCGCAGCTATTTATACGGCGCGCAAGGGTATTCGCACCGGCGTGGTGGCCGAACGCTTTGGTGGCCAAGTACTGGACACAATGGGAATCGAAAACTTTATTTCGGTTCAGCATACAGAAGGCCCAAAACTCGCCGCGCAGTTGGAGCAGCATGTCCGCGAATATGATGTCGACATCATGAACCTTCAGACTGCCGCGGAACTCATCCCTGCCGGAGCCGATGGGCTGCACGAAATAAAGCTGGCAAGTGGTGCCTCGTTAAAGGCACGCACGCTGATCCTTTCGACCGGCGCGCGCTGGCGGCAAATGGGCGTCCCCGGTGAAGAGGAATATCGCAACAAGGGCGTGGCCTATTGCCCACATTGCGATGGCCCATTGTACAAGGGCAAGCGCACGGCAGTAATCGGCGGCGGTAACTCTGGCGTTGAAGCCGCAATTGATCTTGCTGGGATCGTTGCCCACGTCACATTGATCGAGTTTGACTCCCAATTGCGCGCTGACGCTGTGTTACAGAAAAAGCTGCGCAGCTTAACGAACGTCGATATCATTACATCGGCGCTGAGCACGGAAGTGATTGGCGATGGTGAAAAGGTTCAAACCTTGGTCTACACCGACAGGAACACCGGCGTGTCGCACCGTATCGATCTGGACGGCATATTCGTTCAGATTGGTTTGGTCCCCAACACCGAATGGCTGAAGGGTCCACTCACCTTGTCGCCGCGCGGCGAAATTGAAGTGGACGCACTTAATGCAACAAATCTGCCGGGCGTATTTGCCGCCGGGGATGTCACGACGGTGCCGTATAAGCAGATTATCGTTGCCATGGGCGAAGGGACAAAGGCTGGCCTATCAGCTTTCGATCACATCATCCGGCATTGATACGAGACCCGATGGTAAATCCCAGCACGCCGTGCAGTTTGCGCGCTGGCACAAGCGGAATCGTTAACAAAAACTCCATTCGTCGAAAAATACTGGTCGATTGCAGTTAGTTTCGCCAACGGGTAAAGAGAATTGATTTCCGTCCCCTTCCCACTCGGTGAAAAAATGCGCAAGCTTATCATTCTCTCTTTGATGTTCTGTATTGCAGCATGTGGTGGCAGCAGCGATGAAAAGCGCGAACGTCCGGCGCCATTGGTGACAGTCGGACCAGCAGTCTCAAATCAATTCTCGGATAATTACGTCGCTGTCGGCACAGCTAACGCCAAAGAACAAGTATCAGTGCGCGCACCGGTTACCGAACGGATAACACAGCTTGGCTTTTCCGATGGGGATTATGTCCAAAAAGGGCAGATGCTTGCCGTGCTCGCACAAGGTCAAGAAACCGCCTCTCTCGCCAGCGCGCAGGCGCGGGTTCGCGAGACAGAGCAGCAGCTGGCGCGTATCACCGAACTCCACCGTCGCGGCTTTGCGACCAACGCAAGTTTGGACGCCCAAACAGCTTCAGCCAGCGCAGCAAAGGCCATTGCAAATGAGGCGCGCGCCTCGATTGGCGACCGCGTCGTCCGTGCGCCATTCTCCGGCCAAGTGTCGCTGCGGCGCATATCCATTGGCGCTGTCGTTAGCGCGGGTGACGAAATCGCGGCCGTAAGTGATCTCAGCTCCATAAAGTTGGACTTCACCGTTCCCGAGACGATGCTTGCAAATGTTCAGATTGGGCAGCAGATTACTGCCAAGGCGTCTGCCTATCCCGACTATGTCGCATCCGGGAAGATTATGGCAATTGATCCGGTAATTAACCCACAAACCCGAACAGCTACGTTACGTGCAATATTACCCAACCGCGATGCTTTGCTGAAACCCGGCATGCTGCTTTCGGTAACGATCACCTCAAAAACGCGCGTCGCCCCAGCGGTTCCCGAGCTTTCGTTGGTTCGGGAAGGCGACACCAGTTTTGTCTACATCATGGGGGCGGATTTCAAGGTTAAACGGATGCCTGTTACAACAGGTGCGCGCGATGGCAATCTTGTCGAAGTCATTAAAGGACTAAATGTTGGCGACCGGATTGTAACCGAGGGCGTCGTGAAGCTCTCTGATGGCGCGACTGTTCGCACGGGCAAAGCCAAAAGCAGCGACCCATCGAACAAAGCACGTTGACGCAGCTTTGACATGAGCATTTCTGACATCTCCGTCCGCAGACCGGTATTTGCCGGGGTTATCGCCATACTTATGGTGCTGGTCGGGATCGTTGGCTTTTTAAATTTGCCAGTGCGGGAATATCCTGACACCGAACCCCCAATCGTGTCTGTTGAGACGGCCTATACTGGCGCAGCGGCAAGCGTTGTGGAGACGCGCGTCACTCAAGTTCTCGAAAACGCGCTTGCCGGAATTGAAGGTATCCAGACAATAACATCGCGTTCACGCGATGGTAAGTCTGACATTACCATCGAGTTTGCGCCCGGTCGCCCGGTCGATAGCGCGGCCAATGATGTGCGCGACCGCGTCGGTGGCGTGGCGGATGATTTACCTGAAGAGGTGTTGGCACCCGAGGTCCGCAAAGTGGACGCCGATGCATCGCCGATCTTGTTCCTCGTGGTCTCCAAACCGGGTTGGTCGCGTCTTGAATTAAGCGATTATGTAGATCGCAATCTCGTCGACCGCTTTTCGGCTATCAACGGTGTAGCCCGCATTTTTGTCGGCGGCGAAGCACGGCCATCAATGCGTATATGGCTTCAGCCTGACCGGCTGGCTGCGCTAGGATTGACCCCGCTCGATGTTGAAAATGCCTTGCGTAGCCAGAATGTCGAGTTGCCCGCCGGGCGTTTAGAATCTACCGACCAAAACGTCACGCTTCGGGTCAGCCGCCCCTTTGGTACCGAAGCCGAATTTCGGCAGTTGGTGGTCGCCCGGGGCGCTGACGGATCGCTCACCCGTTTATCCGACGTTGCGCGGGTCGAAACAGGCCCGGAAAATCCGTATGCGGCGTTTCGGTTGAACGGCGAGTCAGCCTTAGGCTTAGGCATTGTGCGCCAGTCAGGGGCAAACACCTTGGCCGTGGCGGAAAGTGCCAAGGCGCTCGCAGAGCAGATTAAGCCTGCGCTCCCGCGCGGCATGACGATTTCCGTCGGCTCCGACGATTCGCTGTTCATCGGCAAAGCCATCAGTGGCGTCTGGATAACTCTGGCTGAAGCAGCAGCATTGGTTGTCCTGGTCATTTTCCTGTTTTTGGGCAGTTGGCGCGCGACTATTATTCCGGCGGTTACCGTTCCGATCTGCCTTCTTGCGACCTTTGCTGTGTTGTGGATGTTAGGCTTTTCCATCAACTTACTCACACTACTGGCGCTCGTTTTGGCCATCGGCTTGGTTGTCGACGACGCCATTGTTGTGCTTGAAAACGTCTATCACCGGATTGAACAGGGCGAACCGCCTTTGGTTGCTGCAGTAACCGGCACGCGACAAGTCGCTTTTGCGGTCATTTCGACCACCGTCGTTGTTTGCGCGGTGTTTGTGCCGGTGATGTTCCTTGCAGGACAAACAGGCTTGCTGTTCCGCGAGCTGGCGGGCGCAATGATAGCTGCTGTCGCCTTTTCCGGTTTTGTTGCACTTAGCCTTGCTCCAATGCTGTGTTCGAAATTGCTAAAGCAAGAGAAGCGCGGACGCTTGGCATCTTGGGTAGATAAAAAGTTTCAGCGGATTGAGCAAATTTATTCCAACTTGCTTGCGCGCGTCATTGCAAAGCCGCTGGTGACACTGCTGGGCGTGCTTGTGTTCTTAATGGTCGCCGGGCTCTCGTTTACGACGGTTCAGTCGGAACTAGCGCCGGCTGAAGACGTCGGCATCCTGAGCGCTAATATCGCCGCCCCTGAAGGCACTGGTTATGAGGCAATGGACAAATACATGCTGCAGGCGTCCGAACCATTACTTAAATTGTTGGACAAGGGCACTGTTCGTTCCGTTATCCAGCGCACACCTGGCGGCTATTCGGCAAGTGACGATTTCAATTCAGGTACGTTCATGATTTTCCTGAAGCCTTGGGAGGAACGTACCGAAAAAACCGAAGATGTGGTCGCACAGGTCAATAAGGCTCTCGCCGAGTTGCCTGCGGTGCGAGGCAACGCGTCAGTTCGTTCCTCCATCGGGCGCGGTCGGGGCCAGCCACTGAATTTCGTCATTGCAGGTTCGACCTATGAATCACTAACCGTTGCACGCAACCGGATATTGGCAGCAGCAAGTCAAAATCCCGGAATCGTGAATCTCGATTCAGATTATAAAGAAACCAAGCCACAGATGGAGATTCAGGTCGATACCGCGCGCGCTGGCGATCTAGGCGTATCGGTAGCCGATGTCAGTCAGGCGCTTCAATCGCTGTTGGGGTCGCGCAGGGTTTCAAACTATGTGGACCGTGGCGAAGAGTATCGCGTCATCATACAGGCGGACGCGAAAGATCGTGCCACAGCGGAAAATCTTGCCGCCATTCAATTGCGAACGCGCGATGGCGCGCTCGTTTCTTTGGCCAACGTCATCAAATATACTGAAACAGCCGGCTCACGCGATTTGGGCCGCTTCAACAAACTGCGCGCCATTACCCTATCGGGCGGTCTGGCACCCGGCTACTCCATGGGTGAAGCGCTGGCGTTTCTGGAAGAACAAGCTGTCGCATCGCCAGAGGTACTGGCCGTTGG
>Ga0315899_10000348_pt1 | contig 57314 bp, 38 predicted proteins | sample LakEriMetagenome_2_FD_203518 | JGI IMG/M metagenome (GOLD analysis project Ga0315899, IMG submission 203518) | Freshwater fungal communities from buoy surface, Lake Erie, Ohio, United States - Buoy 4 MA112 | ecosystem: Environmental > Aquatic > Freshwater > Lake | place: USA: Lake Erie, Ohio... | reverse complement strand
CACGCGATGAGAATCTATCAGCCGATCGTGCGCTAGCACACGGTTGACGCAGTGCGCCCGCACGCGATGAGAATCTATCAGCCGATCGTGCGCTAGCACACGGTTGACGCAGTGCGCCCGCACGCGATGAGAATCTATCAGCCGATCGTGCGCTAGCACACGGTTGACGCAGTGCGCCCGCACGCGAAAAAAGTCTATCAGCCGACGTGCGCTAGCAAACGGTTGACGCTCCCAGCATCATCAGACGGTTAAAAATCCGTGCATTGCACGGATCACAACAATTCCCGAACCACAATGAAAGTTGCATTCCCCATGCGACCGACTCTTCCGCCACCATTCCGGCTCTGTGCCGGTGGGGCGATGACTGTGTGGCTAATAAATGCGTCCCCCTTTCTTCTCCTCCGTCTGGCCTGCGGCCAGACGGAGGAGAGGGGACTGTAGGCTGCGGTGTCGGTAGCTACTCAGTCATGCTCCCACTGGGATAAACCCAAGTGGTGAGCCCATGACCGAATTCGGTGCAACCAAAGAACGGACCGTGCCATCCGTTTTCACAGGGGGGCCTCATATATGGGCAGAAAGATCGATCGCAGAAAGATGCGTGATTCATTTTGATGCGTTCGATCTGTCTACCAAATCTGGATCTTTTATGCTTTGACGTCGTCGGCTTTCATCCTGTAAGGATTCAAGCTTGTAGCCGGAGGTTGAGCGAATGCTACACCTCCGGTTGAGGTGCGCAAAAGGTTTTGTACCCCGAAGGAGATGCCAGCTATATACACGTCGCTGCCATCCTTTCAGGATGGGAAGAATGATTGGGATTCGGATCCAGGGGTGTCGCATTCGCTCAACCCCTGGCTACAATCTACCATCCTTATCGGGATGCAAAGAGACGGCTTCGCCGGACAACAGGCGAGAGGATACGGTTTCGCATAGTTTGTCCTTTCAGCCAGGGCAAAAAATGGCAAGAGTGTGTTTTGCTAAAGTAACATCTTGTTGGAACTAGCCATCTTTTACGCACCAATACGCTTGCGATGGATTTGTTTGGAAATCGTCGCGAGAGGACGACAGATATACCGAGCACGGCCTAGTGTACATGAAGCCATTGCTTACCGTACCGCTCCCGTCGGTGCTTTTACTAGAGGAAATCTCAGTGTCGGCAAACGAATCTAAAGCATTATCGATTAAGATAAAGTCGTTCCGCTAGTTCCCACCTTCCTGAGGCATACTTGTGTTTCGACGTCGTCTTTTCAACGATTCCGTTTGCTTGATCCCACTCTGCTTTCTTCTCACTACTACCGCTGCTGCAGTCTCGAACTGCCGCGGTCAATCGTTGGAAGAAGAACTAAAAGCCATTTCTCGCTCTCAATTGGTAGATTCGGTTCGTACTCTGGGGGATGCGTCCCGCGGTGCGATCCTCTTTCATCAGCCGCAACTGAATTGTTCAAAGTGCCATGCCCTGGGTAAAGCAAACTCCAGTCTCCTAGGCCCTGATTTAACTTCGCTCGATTCGCAAGCCACCGACGAACATCTCATTGAATCCGTTCTGGAACCATCAAAAAAAATACGCAGTGGTTTCGAGTCGATCTCCCTCCTCACTACCGATGAGGAACTGATTTCAGGCCTCATGGTGGAACGGTCAGAAAGCCAAGTTGTACTCCGAGATCTATCACAACCCGAGGTGACTTACACGGTACCGACGGCCGCTATCGAGGAACTTAAGTCGAGCCAACTCTCTTTGATGCCCGCCGGTTTAATGAACTTGCTCAGCAATAAAGAACAATTCTACGATCTCATTAAGTTCCTAATCGAAGTTCGCGACGGTGGAAAAGAACGAGCCGCAGAATTAATTCCCCCTGAGTCGTTTCAACAACTGGTTGTGCCGGAATACGAAAGTCGCATTAATCATTCCGAACTAATCAGTGAATGGAATGAGGAATCCTTTCAGCGCGGCGAAGCAATCTACAAAAGAGTCTGTGCTAATTGCCATGGAACTCTTGACCAGCCAGGCTCACTTCCCAACTCTCTGCGATTTGGAGAAGGTAAGTTCAAAAATGGAAGCGATCCGTTATCCATGTACCGAACCATGACTTATGGTTTCGGTCTTATGATGCCTCAGTCCTGGATGGTGCCTTCTCAAAAATACGATGTCATCCATTATATTCGCGAAGCCTATCTTAAACCTCACAATCCAACACAATGGACCTCAGTAGATTCAGGCTACCTCAATAAGCTGCCTAAGGGGGATACCAGAGGCCCCTCTCCGAGCAACATCGAAGTGTGGTCGGCTATGGACTACGGCCCCAGCTTGACTCACACCTACGAAGCCCCCTCGCAAGGCTCCGCGAGCAATCCACCCAACATTGCTTACAAAGGGGTCGCTGTTCGGCTCGATACAGGAACAGGCGGAGTCGCTCGAGGTCGACATTGGATGCTATTCGATACCGATACACTACGCATGGCAGCAGGATGGACCAAGACTACAGATCAAGAAATCGCGAAGCAACGATCATCCACGCTTGGCGGCCAGAACTTTATCGACTGGCGTGGGATCCAATTCAACGGGGAACATGGTATCCATCCACGATTGGTCGGCGATATCAGCTTCAGCAATGCTAACGGTCCTGGATGGGGAAACCCAACAACACATTCCTTCCAAGATGACCAGAGAGTTCTAGGTCGCGATGAACGTAGATACGGCCCTTTGCCTCGCGAATGGGGACGATACAAAGGACAATATCACTTTGGCAATCGTTCGATCTTCTCGTATTCGATCGGCGATACCGACGTTCTGGAATCTCCGTCGATCCAATCGTTCGACGATACTAACCTCCCGCCGGTCTTCTTGCGGACCTTTCACATCGGACCGCGAACAACCGATCTGTATCTCCAAGTTGCCGAACACGCCGATCGAAATGCCACCGTAATCTACCCTAAGCCTGACGATCCGACGCTGGTACAGCTTGATTCAGGTGCTGCGAAAACAGCTACTCAAACCGTCATGGCTTATGATGGTAGCACATTTTTTGAGCTCGAGGACTCATCGAACTACGACACCTTCCACGAGGACTTTACCGTTACTGCGTCTATCAAAACAACCTCGGATGGGACGATATGGTCTATCAGCGACGGTGGAGAAAAGTGGATTCCAAATGGACAAAGTCTTTTCATTCGCGATGGCAAACTCTGCTTCGACATCGGTTGGGTTGGTGCCGTCCAAGGTAAAACAACCATAACAGACAATCGTTGGCATGATATTGCAGTGAGCTGGCAGAAATCAAGCAAAACCGTGCAATTGTTCGTCGACGGCAAGCTTGACGCGAAAGGAGCACTAGCGGCCAAAGAACCATTGACCAACCCAGTTTTTCGGTTTGGCTTCACCTCTCCTAACTTCCCTCAATCCAACGCATTCCAAGGGGAAATGCGAGAAGCGAGCTTCGTTCAAAAAGCAATCGACTCGAATTCACGCACGTTTAGTGGCTTTCCAGATGGAGACCCGTCCATTCTTGGCAAATGGACTCTCGACAGCCAATCTAAGTCACCGGGGCATGATCAAACGAGCGGCAAAAATCATGCAATCGTTAAGAGAACCCAGAGTTCGAGTATCGAGCTCAGGAACGTTACCGCAGGCATCGTACCAGTCATGCCTCTGCTGAAATGGGCGAATGACCACGGCGCACTCCACTTAATGATCCCAGCCGGAAGCGAGCCAATTCAATTCTCCATCTGGCAACCCACTCACAAGGAGGCGGATACTCAACAAATCGACAGCCGAGCGCTCCATGCAGCGGTGCAACAATCCGTTCGTAACGGAATCGATTTAAATCGCTACATCCAAGGAGGACCGCCACGTTGGCCCGATCGGATCACGACGATTCTGCAATCGGGACGCACATCGGGAGCTTTTGCGATCGATGTACTCACCCCGCCGGACAACAATCCGTGGCTTGCACAGTTTCGACCAACGGGTCTTGATTTCTTCTCTGATGGTCGGATGGCAGTGTGCACTTGGGATGGGGACTGCTGGATCGTTGAAGAGAAAAAATCGGGTGACCAGATTTCTCTTCAATGGCAGCGAATTGCTTCTGGAATGTTTCAGCCATTAGGGCTCAAGATCGTAAAAGAGAAGATCTATGTGACTTGTCGTGATCAGTTAACAATTCTCCATGACCTCAATGGAGACGGCGAAACAGACTACTATGAGTGCTTTAATAATGATCACCAAGTCACCGAGCACTTTCATGAATTCGCCATGGGATTGCAGACCGATGACGCGGGTAATTTTTACTATGCCAAGTCTGGTTGCCATGGAAAGGCAGCGATCGTTCCGCACCATGGTACGCTCTTACAAGTTAGTGCCGACGGATCTCAAACGAAAATTCTGGCGACCGGCTTTCGTGCTGCCAACGGAGTGTGCCTGAATCCTGATGGTTCGTTTGTTGTGACCGACCAAGAGGGATTTTGGAATCCGAAGAATCGTATCAATTGGGTTACCCGTTCCGAGACGGGTGAGCCAAACTTTTATGGCAATATGCTTGGATACCATAACGTGACAGACACCTCAGACTCCGCGATGGTACCTCCCCTGTGTTGGATTACGAATGAGTTCGATCGTTCGCCGGCTGAATTACTTTGGGTCGATAGTCTGCGATGGGGACCGCTCAATGGTTCCCTCCTGAATCTATCTTATGGTTATGGTAAAGTCTTTTTGGTACCCCACGAAAACGTCAACGGCAAGATACAAGGGGGCATGATTGAATTGCCCATTCCAGCGTTTCCGACCGGTGTCATGCGAGGGCGTTTTTCTCCACGAGATGGGCAACTCTACTTGTGTGGCATGTTCGCTTGGGCAGGCAATGCTACGCAACCGGGAGGACTGTATCGCCTGCGAATGACGAGCGAAGAGGTCAATTTGCCGCTAGAGCTTCACGCTAAGCAATCGGGCCTGGAACTCAAATTCGCAAATGCGATCGATCCCGCTTCGTTGGATTCCGAAAAGATCTCGATCAAATCCTGGGGGCTCAAGCGGTCCGCAAACTATGGCTCACCGCATCTAGACGAAAAGAACTTGCAAATCGAAAACGTAAGTCTTTCGCCGGATGGTCATCGCGTCACCATATTGCCTCGCGGTTTGGAACCTACGTGGTGCATGGAAATTAAGTACAGCTTTCGGGACATAAATGGCGAGGTGGTCAAGGGAACGATACACAATACCGTTCATCAGCTAAGCGAATGAAAGACCGTCCTGTGACTGGCCCATTTATTCAGAATGTAGTTCGGTTGAGGTTTTCATATTGGGCTATTTGAGAACAATAGATCAGCCAATGGAATCAACCTCGGTCCGAAATCATGAGTGAGAAACAATCGTACGATCTAATCTTGGTCGGTGGAGGAGTTATCGGCTTGTCCATCGCTTGGGAATGCGCACAGCATGGATTAAAGGTGGCGGTCGTTGATGCAGGTCGTGCTGGGGCTGGCTCATCGTGGGCAGGGGCAGGCATATTACCCTCGGGGGCGACGATTCAGCCGCTGGATCCGCTCGAACAACTCCGTGCACTGTCTCATACATTGCATGAAACCTGGGCAGCCAAGCTGCTTGATCAAACGGGCATCGATAACGAATACCGAAAATGTGGTGGGCTTTACATTGCCAGATCCGCAGGGGAAAAGGCAACGCTGGCGGCCAATCGTGTTTGGTGGCAGGAACATGGGATTCCCTTTCAGCAATTGAGTCGCCATGACATCCAGATACACGGATTTAAGCCAAATGTTAGTCTTGGCCAATTAAATGCCCCTACGCCAATCAATAACCCACCGGACAAACATCAGTTTTGGTGGCTGCCGAATGACGGCCGCGTCAGAAACCCGAGGCATATTCAGGCTTTGCTGGCGGCTTGCAAAGCGAGTGGCGTAGACATCATCGAGCACAATGAGGTTGTCGACATCAGTCAAGCAGGCGATTGGGTTGTTGCCTGCAAGACGGGAAACTATCGGGCTCCGAGAGTTTGCTTAACAGCAGGAGCATGGACCGTAAAGTTGATCGGCCAGCTTGGAATTGAGACTGGAATCATGCCTGTGCGCGGCCAGATGCTTCTTTACAAATTGGATAGCAAGCCGTTTGATTGTGTCGTCAACGAAGGTCACCGTTATCTTGTTCCGCGAGATGATGGGCATTTGCTTGTGGGCTCGTGCGAAGAAGAGGTAGGCTTTGTGGCTGAAACGACGGAAGCGATGCTATCGGAACTGAGAGGGTGGGCTGAGTCGATCTTTCCTCCGCTCAGAGAGCAAGCGGTGCTTAGGAGTTGGGCGGGCTTGAGACCGGGTTCTTTTGACTCTTATCCGTACCTCGGACCGATCCCCAACATGCCTGGTTTGTCGATTGCGGCAGGGCATTTCCGACATGGGTTACACTGGTCCACTGGAACGGCGTTACTCATGCGTCAGTGGATTTGCGGGGAAGCGACTAGCATGGAACTAAGTCCGTTTCATGTTTACCGCAATTTTGGCACGCTATCGGCTTAGTCAAAAATCGCTACAATTCGGTGGTCTGTTCGCACTGGTAAAAGAGGCGGCGTTAGCCGTGCGAGCGTTGTTTTTCACGATTGTCCCTTTGGAAGAGCCACGTAATGACTCGATCTCCTGAGCTAGATCTTTATTCCTTTATCCGAGACGTTCCCGACTTTCCCAAGCCTGGAATCATGTTCAAGGATATAACTCCGCTTCTCAATCACCCAGTCGCATTTCGCGAATCGATTGCCCGCATGGCGGACATGTTTCGTGGAAAGCAGATCGATTCCATTGTGGCGGCTGAGGCACGTGGCTTTATTTTTGCTGCCCCTTTAGCTCTCGAATTGAATGCAGCTTTTGTTCCTGTTCGGAAACCGGGCAAGCTCCCGCACGACACGCATTCCTTTAGTTACGATCTCGAATACGGTCAGGATACCTTAGAGATTCACAAGGACGCCGTATGTGCAGGCCAAAAGGTTCTCGTCGTCGATGATTTGCTTGCAACAGGGGGAACTGTGGGAGCCTGTTGCTCATTGCTTGCCCACTACAATGTTGACATTGTGGGATGTTTGTTCTGCATTGAACTAACATTCCTGAACGGCCGGGACAAGCTCGCGCCTTACCAGATCGAAAGCCTCCTGAAATACTAGTGTCAGAAAACCGAACTCCGAATTCATCCGCCAACGCTTCCGCATTAGAGAGCGTTTATCCGGCCGAAGAGATTATAGCAGCTCGAACCATGCCACCACGACGTCGGCGTTGGACCATGCCAATGTTTCTGCTCGTAGCGACCATTGTGTCAATGACTTGGGCTGGGATTACAGCGTGGAATCCCATGAACGTATGGGAGCAATCGGTTTACGAAGAGTCCATGTTTACCATTCGCAAACATGTACTGGCAAACTGGAGTGGCGGCTTAGTCTTTTCCATTTCGCTTGCCGTGATTCTTGGTGCGCACGAACTGGGACACTATGTTGCAACGCGACTTTACAAAATCCCCTCGACGTTGCCTCTATTCATTCCATTCCCTATTGGACCGACCGGCACCTGTGGTGCGGTCATTCTGATGGATGGCTTCAAAGCAGATCGCAAGCAGATTTTCGATATCGGCATCGCCGGACCACTGGCGGGATTGGTATTCGCTATTCCGATCGCTTGGTTCGGACTCACTAGCAACAGTTTTCTAGAAACGACTAGCTCAACGATTCAGTTTGGGCAACCGCTAGGCATTTCTCTTTTGGACAAGATTGCCAACCCTGACAGTCCGGTCGCAAGAGATTGGATTCCAAACACATCGATGAACCCGATGCTGATGGCAGCATGGGTTGGATTGCTGGTAACGGGACTCAATATGATCCCGATTAGCCAACTCGACGGCGGTCACGTCTTGTTTGGTCTGCTTGGTAAGAAATCGGGAATCGTGTCGCTTAGCGTCTACTTTACTTGCGTGGTTTACGTCATTTACTCCAGCATCAAGTATCGCGAGCCTGTATTTATTTTGATGTTGATTCTGATTCCGCTCATGGGAATCTCACATCCGCCGAGTCGTAACGATAACGTCAAACTCGGGCCGGTAAGAGTACTGTTGGGGATAGTTGCGTTAACGATCCCCATATTCTGCTTACCATTACGGCCGATACAAATTTTGTAAGGGCCGGCTAGTTTGTTTTTAACTGTTGTAGAACTTCAGTAACGATCTTTGATATCACAGCATCGTCGACAACTGGTGTTGCTGGAGAAGATTTCGGCTCTCGCATAAAATCAAACTTCGAAAGCAATTCGCTGATGCGAGCTTGGGTTCGATCAGCAGCAGTCGCTTGTTGAGGAGTCAGCGGGGTACGAGACTCGCCTAGGTTCCAACCACGAATCTTGGCTCCTCGTCGGAAGCCTTCGGGAAACTCAGCCGTTCCTAGCATCGCATCGAACAGCGGCAACAACTGGTACTGAAGGACCATAGCCAAATCCCAGTCCTTTGCTCTACAGGCTTCGTAAATCGCGCGCGTCAATTCAGGGACGACGCCACTAGTTGCATTGGTCCCACCGTCGGCTCCAATCATTAACATCGGGACCAAGGCCGCATCCCAACCTGTCATGAAGAAGAAATCATCGCGGAGAGGCCTCACCTCGGAGATCATCCGCATCATGTGAGGAATATCCCCGGAGCTATCTTTGATCCCTACGACACGTGGGCAATCTTGGGCAAGTCTCTTAACCGTGGCTACATCGATGGGAGAGGCAAACAAGGGAATGTTGTAAAGCGTCACATCGACACTCACGCGATCTGCGATTTCCTTAAAGTAAGCGTATACGCCATCGGGAGCGAGTCGATAATAAAACGGAGCAACGATTGCGACGGCTCGGCAGCCCAGTGCCCCATAAGTGTCACATGCTCTTACCGTTTCATCGACGTTGGCCTCGGCGGCCCCAGCCAGAATGGGAACACGACCACGAGTTTGGTCTGCGACAACCTGAATCACACGCTTGCGTTCTTCAGGAGTAAACCGAACGAATTCGCCAGTACTGCCGTTGGGGTAAAGGCCGTGTACACCTTTATCGATCAACCAATCTACATAGCCACGGAGCTTATCTTCGTCGAGTCGCCCGTGGGTATCGAGTGGGGTTATATTGGGGGTAAAAATACCGGAGAGAGGTGGCTTGTTCATGCTTCCAAAATACCACACGATACGCAAAGTGGGTATTGTTTACCAATTTTTCTGTTAAAACCACTCTGTTTTCGATTTCAGATTGCCACAAAAGAACCGTATTTAATGAGTCGATCCGCTTCTCTCCCAGGAAACGCCATTTGGATCGCGTTATCGGTGGCGACTTGTCTCTACCCGTGCCTCCCAGCCCGCGACCCGAATGGTGACGTTTTTGCTTTATCCAGGTTCGATTTTGCTTTGATTTACATGGCTAGCCCCGAGGCCCTGTGGCTTCAGTGGACCGCTGGTTTACCACTCGACTATTGGGCGGTACGTGGCACCTCGCTCGCCATCGCTGTGCTCTGGGTGTTTTTCCTAAGCTTGGTCGGCGCCCTCTGCCTGGGACGGTCGCGACAGCATCAATCGCTAGAATGGGACAGTCGATGCATTCTTTGGGCACTGCGACTTGTTTTGGGGTACTCGATCCTACGTGGAGTTTTCTTTATCCAAGAGTGGTTGCTAAAGAGTGAGTCGTGGCCCATCACTCTTGTTGTGCCCACAACTGTGCTGATGTTTGTCGCCATTTTCGTCACGAGCTACTTCTTGCGCAAGCAGTCAAGGCAGCAGGATTCAATCGGTTCATTCAGCACCCAAAGTGATACAGCGACTCACTCACCCGATCTATCTCTGAATCAATCTTGGAAGCGTCGACTTTTTGGGCTGGCGACCCTAAGCTGCCTCGCCCTGATTACCATTCATGTCGTCGGGGCCATGATTCCGAGCGTGGACGTACAAGTTCGAAATCAAAAATGGGTCAAAACAACACATCTAGTTAAAGTGACACGTGCACCGAACTTAGCGTTGCCCATAGAAGAAGAAGAAGACACAAGCAACCATCGATTTGAATCTCTTGGCCAACTAGACCCTGTGGCGTACCTATCGATGCTATCAATACCAAGAAGCATTACGAATCGCACACTAGATAGAAATACTAGCCTCTTGAGTGTCGCGACAGTGTATCCCGCGTTGCTTGCAAGCAAACTGCTTGACGTGTTCGTTGGAATTGCAGGATTCTTGCTTCTTTGGGGGCGAGCAAAAGAGGTTTCCGGTAAGGTTCCGGCCATGTTCATGCTGATGTTGCTTTTGGCTACTCCTGCGACGCTCGAGCTAGGGAGACTGGGGCGGATAGAGTGGATCGTAACATCTCAGGTAGCAGCACTCATAGCGGTGACATCCCTGCGTAGCATTCCGACAATCCTTAGTGGCAGTCCGGCAATCAACAGACCTTGGTTGTTGATTGCCGTTGTGTCGATTCCACTTTTGGAGTGGTTTTTCTCATTGAGTATTCAGCCGATTATTCACGAGGCTAATCGCATCGATGCGATTCTGCGATTCCTAGGTTTTTCAACCCTATTCACGATACCGTGGGTTGCATGCCTAGTGATTGGATTGGTTTCCTCACAGACTCGATTGCAGATTGCGTACGCTGGGGCAGGGGTTGGGTTCTTTGTAGTCATGAGTTTGATCTGTAGTGCCCCGGATCGATCGTGGGTTCCAGCCTTGAGTTTCTTTGCTTTACCGGTAGCGAGCGGGGTATCCTGGATTTTGAGCAATCAGCACCGCATTGTTGGACTCATTGCTTGGTGCAGCATCATGGTCGTAAGCCTGGTCAACGCCTCGTATTGGCCAACTATGGAGAATCGGATACTAGCTCCGATAGATTGGCTAGTCTCAGAGCAATGGTTAGTGTACGGAGAATCGCAAGAAGAGGTACGATCACGTTTCCCGATCGAGTTGAAAAAGCAACTCCTCGAGGGGACGCTCGAACCTGATTCCAAGGTATTGCTGCTAGGAACACACGACGACATTGATATACCGGTCGATTGTGTCACAATTCCGAAAACTCGAAAAGTTACCGAAGAGACCGTTGTTGCATGGATCAAGCTTTTAAAGGTAACACACGTAGGGATCGTTGCGCATCCTGAAGGGAGCGATTCTGAATACCGAGTCCTCGATGAAGCCGACGAAAGAATGATCCGTAGTGTTTTAGAACGCTTGACTGACGAGGGAGAACTACAAAAGCAAGCAGTCTCGCCCGACTGCTTCGACTTGACCTTGTTCCGAGTCAAGTGATCGCCGCGACACGACTCAGTCGAACCACCGCTATTCGAACCGCAGCAGAGAGTATTTTTTCTTTCCCGTTCGCAAGACGATTACAGATTCGCTTGCTAGGTCATCGGATCCCAGCAGGCGATCTACCCCCTCGCATCGGCGATTGTTGATGTAAACACCACCACTTTCAACGAGTCGTCGTGCTTCACCCTTACTCTTGCTCAAAGCAGCCATCACGAGCGCATCAACAACACTTAAGCCCTGCGATAGTAAATCTCGACCTACCGTTTGGCTAGGAACGTCGGCGAAGATAGAGAGTAGCTCCTTATCGCTGAGGCGATCAATCTCACCTCCAAACAAATATTCCGATGCCCGAACCGCAGATGCTAAGCCCGCGTCGCCATGAACCAGCTTGGTCACAGATTGAGCTAGTCGCCGCTGCGCAGCACCAGGCTGTGTCGTCATACCTGCTTCGAGTAAACGATACTCTGCTTCATCAACGTCAGACAAGAATCGCAAGGCCAACAAAACATCCGCATCGGCAACATTTATAAAGTACTGGTAAAGTTGATAAGGGCTGGTGCGATTAGAATCGAGCCAAACAGTTCCTTGCTCTGTTTTGCCCATTTTCCGACCGTCGGACGTCGTCAGTAACGGATTGGTAAGGCCGAGCAAGGAAAGGCCTAACATGCGGCGACCAAGATCGATCCCCGCTGTAATGTTGCCCCATTGATCGCTACCACCAATTTGAAGCTTGCAACCGTAATTCTTGGCCAAGTGAACAAAATCGAACGCTTGGAGCAGCATATAACTGAACTCGGTGTAGCTCAATCCGCTATCGGAATTCTCAAGTCGATTGCGAACAGAGTCTTTCGCTAACATCACGTTGACAGGAAAGTTCTTGCCAACATCTCGCAAAAAATCCAGGAATGAAAATGATTGCATCCAATCAAAATTGTTAACGAGGATGGCACCGCTCCCTGGAGTAAAGTCCAAGAATCTCGCCATCTGTGCTTTGATTCCCTCGACGTTACGTTCAAGAATATCTTTGGACAATAAGCTCCGTTCCGCAGATTTGCCGCTAGGATCACCAATCATTCCCGTTGCACCACCGACGAGCGCAATGGGTCGATGACCAGCCAGCTGAAACCGACGCAGCATCATCAATGGCAACAGAGATCCAACATGCAGTGAATCGGCAGTGGGATCAAATCCTGCATAAACAATAATAGGTTCCTTCAGTTCGTTTGTGACCGTCTCCAGGTCGGTACATTGGTGGATAAGACCTCGCCACTGAAGCTCATTAATAATCGACATCTAAGTTTGGTTATGAAGTTGGAGCAATGATGATTCGAACGATCGGCAACGCGGTTAGAGCTTAGCCAGATACTTGTAGCTCGTGTTGATACTCGCGACCGGGTCGCTTGATTGGTCTTGTTCAACATGGCATTGGGCGACACCAATTTCCTGTGCTGTATCCAGAACGGCCTTCATATTTATGGAGCCTTCTCCGACTTCCTTGAAAGCTGTTACGGGTACCTTGCCCTCGTCGAAGATAACTGGCGTTCCCTTTTCAAGGTCCTTTAAGTGGACTTGGGACACACGCCCTTTCAGTCGTTTGAGGGTCTCTATCGGATCCCAACCGCCGATGGCACACCAGAAGACGTCGATTTCAAAGGACACGAGCTTGGGATCAAAGTTCTCGATAAAAAGGTCCATGCCGGTTTTTCCGGAATTAAGCTTTTCAAATTCGAACGAATGATGGTGATAGCATAACTGCAATCCAGCTTTCTTACACAACTCTCCAGCTTTGTTGGATCGTTCTGCAATGGCTTTGATTTGGTCTGGTGTTTCGCGGTGGCCTTTGCCAATGTACCCAAAGACTAGGTATTTGAGTCCATGTTGAGTGGCCAGTTCGATGCATTGCTCGACGCTGCCGGCGGATTTCGGAGGAGTTGCATTGCCGAGTAGTTCCCAATTAAAGAACGCTGAACTTGCGGACATTCCGTTCTCTTTGGCGAGTGGCACAATCGCAGGGGCCGTGGTCACGTCCATCAGCTCGACTTGTTTATATCCAGCGTCAGCAACCGCCCGGATCGTCTTTGTTTGATCTGAGGCAATTTGGTTTCGGAGGGTGTAGAGCTGGATACCAATGTTCTCAAAATAAGGATGGGCGGTGACGTTCCAAGAATTCGCCAAAAGTTGAGGGGAGACCAAGCAAACGGAGCCAGAGGCCAAAGATGCCTTGAGGAAGTTTCGTCGGTAATTCATAACGTTAGCGAAGGACGAGAGGAGTTGAACAAAAATCCGGACGGTATTCTAACCGTTACGACCCACTCATGCGTACCTCTGATTCGAAGATGTTACTTGGAAATTGATCCAAAAAACTTGCAAAACGTTAGCTGCGGGTGATTTCTAGATTGTCTCGCGTCGTATGCCACCTCAGATGTTGGCACTGGATGAAGGCCAGGAAGGTCATCAAGCCAGGAAGTTCAGGACGCGTTCAAGGAAACTTCGATTGATATTTTGGAGAGAAATCCATGCGTTTGATCGCCTCCCTGGCAATTGCTGCCATCGCTGTTAGTTTTTCGTCGACCGCTTCGGCTGGTCTTTTCCACAAAGCGGCTTGCTGTGACGCTGCCCCAACCTGCTGCGAGCCAGCACCAGCTCCATCCTGCGGATGCGAAGCTGCTGCTCCAAGCTGCGGATGTGAAGTTGACCCATGCTGCAAGCCAGCTCGCAAGCAATTGCTCAAGGGCTTGATCGCTAAGCTCCATGCACGCAAGGCTTCTTGTTGCGAAACAGCTCCAACCTGCTGCGAACCAGCACCAGCTCCAGCTCCTTGTGCTGAACCAGCTCCAGCTCCAGCTCCATCCTGCGGTTGCGAAGTTGCTGCTCCAAGCTGCGGATGTGAAGTTGACCCATGCTGCAAGCCAGCTCGCAAGCACATCTTGAAGAACTTCTTGGGCAAGATTTGTGCACGCAAGTCCTCTTGCTGCGAACCAGCTCCAAGCTGTGGCTGCGAAGTTGCTGCTCCAAGCTGCGGATGCAACTAGTTATACCTCCGCTCCACCGCGGATCAGCCCGACCCGAACAACTATCCAACATCGTCTTTAAGACGCTTGGTCGTGAAGTAGCTCCCTTTTCTAGGGAGCTATTTTCGTTTACACAATTACTACTCTTATCACTTTTCCTCGTGGCACGTGTATCGTGGGGAGTGTTATCGCTCGATCACTAATGGGAATCGGAATAAAACTTTGCCTAACTCAACGACTGAAGTATCCTCGAGTATTTACTGAGTCCATTGCTCAAGTCAACCACACAGAATTTACGGGCCACTTTACATCAAGGTCGCTTTGAAGAACTTGATCGTACAATCCCAGGAGAGTTTAGCGGCGGCTTCGTCGTAACGAGGTGTTGAGTCGTTATGAAAGGCATGATTCACACCAGGATAGATCTGAGCCTCGTATTTTACACCTACCTCTTTGAGAGCCTTTTCGTAGGCGGGCCTTCCTAGGTTGATCCTAGCATCTGTTTCTGCGTAATGAATCAGTGGAGAGCCTTTTATTTTTGGCACATCGGCGACATTAGGTGGTCGGCCGTAATAAGGAGCAGCAGCCAGAATGGTATCAGGCAATCGAACAGCCAATTCATTCGCACCCCCATCCTCAATGTAGGAATTCAAGCTACGATTCTCATGAAAGGCGAGCACTGCCGGAAACTTGGTTCCATCGGTCGCTGGTCTGGCCAGTAAGCCAGTGATTTTTCCTCCCTCTTTCGGAGACTCGTACGTAAATCGTTCCGTTTTGTTTCGAGCGTCTTTGGGGTCAATTTGCTGAGCCCATGCGGAATTCGGAGCTAAGGCATTGATCAGTGACTCCGCAGTGATGCCAGCGACTGCGAACGTAGCAATGCGCTGCGAGAACTCACGACGAGATATACGACCATGCACAAACTCATCGTAGAGTTGCAATGCCTTAGGGGTCAAAGTCGGAGGCTTTTTTTGGGTCCATTATGGTCTACTTAATAAAGTTCGAGAGCGAACTGAGATTGATATGCGTTCGCTCATTGTCGGGCTTATCTAGACCGACATTCAAGCAACTAAAGATTGAATCTTTTATACTCTTTGGCCCAATCGTTCCGCCAATCGCATCAATGTTTGGCTAGCATCGTTTTCCACGAGCTTCGCATGAATGAGGTGCAATTGCGTTCGATCGTCCCAGGCTTCGACGAGAGCTGCATCAAATTGCTCTTCCGTTTCTACGAAGTAACCTTTGCCCCCGCCGTAAACCTCTGGCAATTTGGAGTACTGCCAGACCGCAATTTCGTTGTACTTCCACTCACCTTCTTGCAAATATCGTTCGGTTCCGTATCCGTGATTGTCGAGAACAATAATAATCGGGGAGTGACCGTTTCGAATCAAGGTCGACATTTCTTGGCCCGTCATCTGAAAGGCTCCGTCGCCTGCGATGACCAATACGCGTTCGCCTGGTTTAGCGACGCACGCACCCAAAGCTGCGGGTACGGAAAAACCCATGGAGGTGTAGTAGGCCGGTGATAGAAAGTCAGTGCGATCGCGAATCACAAGTTCCGACGACGCGAACAACGAATCTCCGATGTCGGCGATTACAATCGTACGCGAATCGAGTTGCGAATTGATACGCTGAACCATACGGCTGATTTGGAGCGGCCGCCCGACCTCCACCTGGATCGGCTGCGGTTGCTTGATGTGCAAACTGTCGGGAATGGGCCGATGTGTTGGAGTAGGATTGAGTTCGATCAGTCTGTTGAGAAAACTCTCAAGAGGCACATTAGGAAACTGATGATAGGAGATCTGTAGTTGTTCGCTGGTGGCATAGATACAGTTGCGAACTTCCAACTGGGCCGTATAAATGCCGAGATTAATATCAGTCATGAATGCGCCTAGTAGCAATACGCAGTCACTATCCTCGACGTATTGTGTTACTTCCGCTTTGCCCATCGCCCCTTCGTATAATCCGATATAAAGCGGATGAGTCTCGTCGACGACGCTCTTGCCAAGAATGGTTGCTGCGATCGGAATCTTGGATTTTTCTGCCAGTTTAAGAACGGTATCCTGTAGTCCGAAGCGGTGGATTTCAACACCAGCAATAATGAGCGGCTTCTTGGCTTGGTTCAGCTTCTCGACAGCCTCTTTGGCAGCTTCTTCGAGTACCTGGCTATCGAACGAAACGGTTGGTCGACGATACGAATGAACGACCGAAGGAACCACATCGACCATATCCCTTGGCAATTCGATGTACACGGGGCGTTTGAATCGATAACATGCATCGAGCACCCGATCGATATCGGCAAATGCAGTCAATGGATCGTTCAGCTCAGTTGCAGCAATACAGAGCTTTTCGAAAACTTCTAGCTGAGTGCTAAAGTCTCGGACTTTATGGTGCAATAGTGGGTTATTGACTCGCTCTCCCAATCCCGGCGAACCGGTCAGCATTACGACAGGAGATTTCTCGGCGAATGCACCGGCAACGCTATTGCAAACCGACAACCCACCTACACAGTACGTAACACACAGAGCACCCATGCCATGAATGCGGGCATAGGCATCCGCAGCGAAACCAGCACAATCTTCTCGGGTACAACCAACGGTATTTATTGGACTCTTTTCGAGCATGCTGTAGAAATTCAAGATGTAGTCACCTGGAATTCCAAAACAATCTTTGATGCCGTAGTCTTGCAAACGTTTGATTAGATACTCACCAATGGACATTGCCGTGGGTGAGCCACTGGAAACGCTGGTGCTCTCTCGATTCTTTCCAATCGCGCTCAATGGATTGTTCATGGCTTTACCTGTGCATCTTTTCTCGAAAAGGGATTTACGACAACGACGGGAAAGGATCCTCGGTATTGTAGCGATAAAATTGCTTTGGGAATCCCTGATCGGAACTAGGACGGTACACAGTGTTTGTTTATCGACCGCTTGCTGATCGATCGATTTTGGACCGACCAGAGTGAAATCTCACTAGCCATTCACTTAGGATCCAGAAAAGGATCCACTGAATCCACGACCTTTACGTTCCGGTCGCTTCTTGGAGTATCGGGAACGCTGATCGCCACGATCGTCTCCTGGCTCGCGTCGAGCGTCATCTCGCGCGCTGGGATGATCTTTCCATTTAGAAATTCTTAGCTGTCGCCCCACGACCCAAGCTCGTCCTAGAACCTTGAACACATCGCGAGACATCCCGGCAGGAAGGTACACGGTGCTGAATTCGTTGTGAATCGTGATCTGACCAATCCGACTGGAATCGAGGCCGATCTCATTTGCGATGGCGCCCACTAAATTGCCAGGCTTAACGCCATGGGCACGTCCCACCTCAACCCGAAACATTTCCAGAAATTCACCGGTAACTTCGAGCGGTTCACGATCCCGCGTCCCCCTCGAACGACGTGGTCCGCGATCTTCATCAAAATTACCACGACGATTATCGCCAGAATCTTCTCGGCGACCTCGACCTCTTCGATCGGATTCGTAGGGATCTGGTTCCAACAAAAATGGCCTGCCATCGAACTGCATAGTGGCCAGCACGGTTGCAATCTCGACCGGCGAAGCTTCGCTATCGACCAAACATTGCTCAACAATGCATTTCAATGCATTCTGAGTTGCGGACATCGAGCCATGCGACGCAGAACGTAGCTGCTCTAGTCGATTTAAGATTTGACTTTTGAGCCGAGACTTTCGCTGCTGATTGATTTCCTCTACAGTCGGCATGTCCATGGTCTCAACCGTTGCATTGAGATTGCGATATATTTCGCGCAAAAAGCCTCTCTGCTTCGGCGTGACGAACAAAATCGCTTCCCCTTTTCGCCCTGCACGTCCTGTTCGACCAATTCGGTGAACATAGGCTTCGGTATCAAAAGGCAAGTCGTAATTGATCACGTGAGTAATACGAGGTACATCAAGACCGCGAGCAGCCACGTCGGTGGCCACGAGAACTTGGATAAGACCTCTTTTGAGTTGGTCGATACATTTTTCGCGTGCCGCTTGCGCCATGTCCCCATTGATTGCTGCAGCACGAATTCCATGCTCTATCAATTGCTCTGTTATCTCAAGTGTAGCTGCGCGGGTCTTAACGAAGACGATAACACCGTCGGTCTCTTCGGATTCTAGTATTCGCTGCAAGCACTTTGACTTGGCACGTCCCTCGACAACGATAGCTCGCTGACGAATAGTTGTTGCGGTTCGGTTTTCTTGAGAAAAGGAAACAACATGCGGGTCCTTAAGATACTGGTCTGCAATTTCGCGAATCGCATCCGGCATCGTTGCGGAAAATAACGCAAACTGCATATTGTCAGGGGTTTGCTGTAGAACCCAACGAACATCGTCAACGAATCCCATACGAAGCATTTCGTCCGCTTCGTCTAATACAAATGCATGGCAACTAGATAGATCCATGCGTCCCTCTCGCATGTGATCCATGACTCGACCCGGTGTGCCAACGACGATTTGTGCACCGCGACGCAGTTGCTGAATCTGATCGGAGTAGCCACTACCGCCATAAACCGCAGCTACATTCAAGCCACGTCGAGACTTGCCATAGTTTTCGAACGAAGCAGCAACCTGCATGGCCAATTCCCGCGTTGGGGTCAACACTAGCACCTGCGTCTTCTTTAAATCCACATCCACTCGCTGCAACAGCGGTAAAGCAAACGCTGCCGTTTTGCCCGAACCGGTATTGGATTGCCCGAGCACATCACGCCCCGCCAGCAAAGCAGGTATCGTAGAGGACTGAATAGGTGTCGGTTTTGTATAGCCAGAATCAGCTAGTGTTTGGCAAACTGCATCCCATATCCCCAAATGCTTAAAACTATTGGTCTCATCCAAAACCACAGGCTCTTCTGACTGCTCAGAGTCTTCCGAAATCGTCTCTGCTTGCTCAACTTGTTCAACATGGCGAATAGAATCGGTTTGAGACGCTGTAATGGGTTCTACATCTGCAGCGACAGACGCGATCGCGAGCTGCCTTGTTGACTCGGCGATTGATTGTGGATTCAGTGAATCGACGGCCCCCAGAAGAGCTTGTCTTTGTGCCAGCTTGTCCTTGTGGTTATCGCCGTTAAGTTTGGCTTTTTCTAAGCGGCGTTTTTCTCGTTTAAGCTTCTTTTTGAGTTCGCGTTCTGTGATATACGCCGGAACCTCTGATGCCGAAGCATCATGTGCCGCGTCGTCCGCCGCGTCGGCGAAATAAGAATTAACGATATCCGAAGCGTCTACATCGACTTCTGGCGTGAACGAACCTTCTACCATTGACCCCATGGGTTTCAACATCTCTCTTGTTCTTGAAAAAATCTGGCTTGTAACGGTTCAAGAAAAAGAAAACGAGATCTCGTCGTCGCTTCTCGCGGCTCCGTATAGGTTCTATGGAAAAATCGGTTTGCGTTTTCTTCCATGTTCAACGGTCGCAGCGCATTGAAAACAACACACATCACCGAAGCATGAAAATTTTCTTGCAAAACAAGATTTTCAAATCTCGACAAACGCTACGATTTCAAAGTCAACAGCGCGGTCGCCCTTCGTTTTCCTTCCCTCTAAGCAGAAGAAGGGAAGGTCCAATTGCCTCGCGAGCGTTGGAATGTACCGCCAAACGACACGTGTCCAACCTTAGCACCCAAGTCCACATCCGAAATGGTCATCGATAACGATGAGCATCCAAAGGGACGATTTACTTTCTCTCGAAAGTAAAAAACGAATGAATTACTAGAGAACATTCGTTTCCGCTAATGAGAAACCTGCGACCAATACTTCTTTGCTGTTAGTAGACATCGAATGTAGATGGCCCCAGGATTAATCAAAGGGGCAATTTATCGCACCCAGTCAATTTTATCGAGATTGACGGAATTTTTGGGGAGCAAAACCAGCACGGCCGGAGTATCCACCTCCGGCCGGAATCAATTTTGCACTGAGAATGCAATCCTTGAGGGGTCCGCATACGCTTTAATTAAGCCACGTTGGGCTTTCGACGCCATTTTCGAACACCGACCAGCACGGTTCCGCAGCATGCTAGCAATGCGATGCTGGTTGGTTCTGGCACAGCCGAAAAATTGGCGTTTCCGACAGCAAATGTGAATGCGGATGCTTGGCTAAAAGGATTGCCGTTTTGGGTTGCCGAAACAAGAAAGTTCACTTCAAAAACGCCCTCGCCAGTAAAAGCCATGTTCCAGTGATCGTGGGCACCGACGCCGATAACAAACGAACTTGGATTCCCATCAACAGTGCTAGCCCATTGAAGAACGTTGTTGTCATCAATCTTCCAAACAGAGAACTCCGAACTCCCGGAAATAGATGTGATTCCCTCAATCGTGAAGGTAACGTCGGACCATCCATCTGCTGAATCTAATTCTTCCGCTGCAAATCCTACACGTGGCTGCCCAGCAAAGGCTCCAGCCCTAAGGTGCCAAAAATTCTGATTGACACCAACTCCAAGAAAATCAAACTCTGGGCCGGCAAACCCAAGATTTCTCAGGCGTGCCGAACCGTCCCCCACTCCAAACCAAAGTTGGTCCGGTTCGTATTCGCCAATACCTAAGTCCGTGTCGTTAAAGCGTTGAATAGGAGTTTCCACGTGGATGTGCGGCTCCAGTGCACCTGCGTGAAATCCAACGCCAATGTCCACGTGGCCACCAACGATGGTCCCCAAAAAGTCTGCTCTCGCCACACTAAAACCGCCTGCGATTAAGCCGAACAAAACGGCGATTCCTATTTTTTTTAGCATATTATGACTCCCTAAATTGAGCTAAATGACAATCCGCAGTATACTCAGATGGGTTGTTGGTGCAAACGTTTTGCATGTAGATTTTTATTCATTAGCTATCGCTATTCTAGTAGGTGCATTATGGCTCGTCGGAGATCCGGCTTTACCTTAGTCGAGCTGCTTGTGGTGATCGCTATCATTGGCGTTTTAGTCGGTTTGCTACTTCCCGCAGTCCAGGCTGCACGGGAGGCAGCGCGACGCATGCAGTGCGCTAACAACGAGAAGCAAATCGGTTTGGCAATCCTCAACTACGAAGCGGCTTACAAGCGTCTTCCGACTACTTACACCGGAAGTGGTACGGCGTCTTCCCCGAGAAGCAGCGGTTTCTATAGTTGGCTTGCAATGATCCTACCGCAGATGGAACAAAATCCGCTCTATCAAAGCATTGACTTTAATGTACCCATGAATGATGCGTTTCAAGGGGCATTGCCGGATTACACGCAAGTGCTGATTAGCTCGGCGAACCGCAACACTAGGGCAGCCGCAACGATTGTACCAACGTATTTATGCCCTTCGGATCCGTATTCGATTACTGATGTTCTCGGACCCAACCCGCCCGCGCCGGGTAGCTATGCTGGAAACATCGGATGGGTTAGACGAAACACCGGCGTTTCGGGCACGGAATCACCAATGGCTTCATCAAATGGTGCAATGCCATTTGCCAACCCTCGCTACTCAGATCCTTGGTTTGCACCACGACTCTCTAGCAGCAACTTTTCCGACGGCATGTCAAATACGGTCATGGTCGCCGAAAGATTGATTAACAGTAGTATTGTATCCGATGGTCCCTTTGGACCTGAAATGACCAAGGGGCCTATACCGACGCGGTCTTATTGTGCAGCGGGGGGCGCAGCGAGATCGTTACATCGATGGATCACCTACTGTAGAGGCGTCTCTAGTCCTGATCCGGCTTACAGCCTTCCTCATGGCAAAGCTTGGATCAGCGGCCACACATTGGCAGCCAACCTTTACATGCACGTCATGCCACCTAACAGCAGAAACTGTCATATCTACGGAGGCGAAGACAACGGCAACAATGTGGTCTCAGCCAGTAGCAAGCACAACAGCGGCCTCAATGTCGTTTTTGCCGACGGTCACGTCGAATTTGTTAATTTCTCGGTCGCTCAAGAGGTGTGGTGGGCGATCGGCAGTCGCAACGGTGCTGAAACGATCAGCTTGGAGAATTGATCTCGCGGCATTAATTTTACCTATAATTCTATATACATTTCAGACCCGTGTTGTTTGAAGAACTTGACATGTTACATTGATGGCGAGCGGAGTTTTTTAAAAACGAAACTTATTCTTCCCGCTGGATAGTTCTTTCAAGAGAGATGCATCATGTCTAGAATCACTTTTCGATCTATTTTGTCGATCCTGCTTTTTGCCTTCCCCACGATGTCTTTACAGGCCCAACTTTGCGGTCCTCATCGTATCAAATTGTTTAGACAAACTTGTACGGACGATGTTTATTGTCACCCAACGGCTAGCAACGTGGCCGTTCCTTGTCAGGACGGTGGTGGACCAATCGATCGTTGTGAGGCCACAAAAACTCAGGATACAACGCTGATTGAAAAGTATTTCAATGAACAAAGTAAGTTGGATTTTTTAAGAACGCTTGTCGATTCTCGTTACAACCGATGTCGTGCCGGTGGACCAATTGATACGCCTCTCTCAATGCCACCCGACAATGCAGAAGTTTGTTGGCAGGAACTGCAAACTTGCCTACATAGCAGCGACCACACCAAAGAGTACTGCGAGGATAAATTTTTTAGCTGCCTACGAGCTTTAGACCAGATTAGAATCCCCATACCATGTCCAACTGAGTATTCGAGTGTGATCTGCTGCGAGAGTATTCACTGCCCCACACAAAACCGTCGGTGCTTCGGATTGTTTAAACGGCTCTCGCGATTGCGATGCCGATAAACAGCATTAAGCGTTGACAAAAATTACGAATGCGACGGTGAGCAAAATTTTCATGTGGTTAGTTCTCGGCGTGACGAGCTAGCCTAATGCTTACATGGGACATTTTAGTATGATCTGGAACTCCCACCGATCCTGGAGAGTTCCACATTCCGATAGCGGTTGATCTCTCGACAGATATCCTCATAGTCGAAACACAGAAATCGTTTTTGGAATCAATAACTGTTTCGAATACGTTGCCCATAACGCCTTGAAAGGACCACGCATCCGGAAGGATATAACACGGTGCTTTTCGATAATCGCTTTCATACCTTGGACATACTTCCTGTGAGTACGGATGGAGCTCCGAGTACTCAAAGAATCGGTCCACGTCTCCCTGGACGGCGACGAGTTGCATTTCGCAAAGCTTAGGAAGCCTATATCCATTAGCCGAATCGTTGTACCAGACGCCCTTTAGGCCCGTCGATAAGCACCCAACTGTCTCCTCAAAATAGAAGCACGGCTCTAACCCCTCTTCAATACTCAACCAATTACACAATTTGAGCCAAACATCCAAGGGGAGTAAACCCGCCGGTAAATCAGGAACTTTACCCACTGCCCATCCATCTCGCAGTTCGGGATTACTTTCAAAGAATTTCTCCACCAAGACTTGAGAGACTTCGGACTGAGAAATCCAGAATGGTTTGTCGACCACCACAAAAATATGGCGCTCTGAAACATTGAAACCCGCTGGCGAGTGAAATTCGAGTTCTCCGTCGTTGACTCGAATCATTCGAAATGCTGCGTCACCAGCGGGGCCGCAAACCCTCCAGTCTGATTTTTCACTTTTGGGGGCTTTAATAAACGACTTGTTTTCAATTTTACTAATTAGCCATTGCGCGGGGAGCGCCAGGGAACTGTGAGGCGAGTCTGCATGTCGCTTGGCGAAGGAAAGCCAGTCAAAGTCCATGGATGCGTTCTCGCCTTGAAATCCATGTAGCATCATTGCGAGCCTCATGGCACAAGGCAGCCCTTCGCGATGTTGATCGCAGTGTATTGCAACTTTTTCCGCGAGACTTTTACGTTCGCTTGGCTCAAGTCCGCGTGTATTTGCATCGAAGCCAGCAACGGAAACGAGGAATGCCAGCAAGCGTTGTGAAGCCACCGCTGCTTCCGCTGGGCTCGTCCACGTATCTAACAGCCGGAAATCATCGTTCACCAAAAATAGCCAATGAGCGGCGGGTGAAACGTCTATAGGATCCAATGAAGCAAGGTAACTCGCGAGATTGGCCCGATGTTTCTCCTCTTTCAAATAGGAAGCCCATTGCAACCATTCCACTGGCTGACTTTTGGCTAGGGCATCCGCGAGCTCTTCATTGCTGACAGGAAATCCTAATCGTGCGCTGAGCAATATAGATCGTGACTGCAATTCTGGATCACCAGCAGACCGAATACTGCTTATGACTCCCTGAGCCAGTTTCGGATTCTCTTTTGTAATACGAAGACTGTCATCCAGATCCTTCTTGGCATTGAGATAGCTAAACACGCCAAAATAAACGGCATTGCGTGTTTGTTCGTCGAGCCTCTGCGAGCGATTGTAGAAAAGCCCACCCATGGTGATAACACTCATAAGCCCAACCCCCGCGATAGAAAAAAATGCGACAGCACGCGGAGTACTTTTAGCGATAATCGACTGTTGCGCTTTTGCGAGCTCACGCTTGTGAAGGAAGAGTTTAGCCGTTAACCATGAAATCGGGCTGAGGAGATTTTCGCTAACGGGATCCCGTTTGTAACGTTCCGCTTTGTTTCGAATTAAAAGTCGTTGCCGCCCCAGCCATGTGGCATTATCAAGCTGCGTGAGCCATGCTCGAATTGGACCAACAAGATAATCGTGTACGAGCACATACTCACGCTTGTCATCACTTCCGCTCAAGTGCGAAATCAGTTTCAGATCGACTTCCAAGCATCGTATGGCTTGCTGGAATTCGATTGCCCCTTCGTCGTAACCACTCTGTTCGCGAAGTTCGGCGTAGGTCTTCGATGAGGCTTTTAGATCGGAGTGATCAAGGGGCAGAAGGAGGCTTAAAATTCGTTTGGCCGGCGTAGCAACTGATCGTCGTGACATGGGCGCAGAGGGGGACTCAAAACTATCTGCCAGGAACCTAACGATCGCTCCATCGATTCCCCCTAGCTCTGCTATCGTCGAAGCTTCCCATGCATGACCACGCATTAGCTCCGCCAACAAAGCAATGCGGACGGGCAATACCGTTCCCCCCTGGGATAGCCCTGCGATCGCGGCCTTGCAAAAATCAACTTGAGACGGCGTTAATTCGACTCCGTATGGTGGCAGAACTCCGTGTGCCCTGCCGAATGCCTCAAGAACTTTTCGTGCTTGCCCCGACAGCATAGGGGGGTAACTCATTGCGTTTTCGCCATCCGCAAGCGATGAGTCGAGCAATTGCATGAACTGACTAATCTCAGACCAGAATTCATCGCGTACCAAAACGATCGCTTGCAGGAAAGAGCCATCACATTGTCGCAACACTCGGACCATCTCATGCTCCAGGTCGACACGTTGACTGGCGAGAGACCGCTCAAAATGATCCAACACCAAAACGATTTTGCCTGAGAAGCGTTTTCTTCGGAGCAGCGACAGAGCTTGGGCAAGCGTGGCGGCAGGCAGAGTCACAGAAAACTTAATCTTGAGCTCGCTCAAAAATTCTTGGTAAGGGTTTTGAGCAGAGAAGTCAAAAAAGAAGGTATTCACATCGTTAGAGAGATTCGGTAGCAGTGCCGCTTTAACAAAGGAACTCTTGCCACATCCGCTCGGGCCATAAATAACTCCGACTCCAACGGAAGATTGCGTATTTGAAACCCAATTAAGCCAGTGATTCAATATCACAGGCCAGCCATTAGTATCATATGGGCCTGGCATAAGCTTAAGGAAATAAGAACTGTCCGCTTGGGTAAACGCTCTCAAACCGCGAGGTACTACATTTTTGAGATAATTGATTTCAGAGCTTCTTGCATCCGAGTTCGCTGATTTCTGCCCCGTTTCCTTCGTGCTGCCCGCTGATAGAGGCATCGTTTCCTGTGGCGATGGCGAATGGGGACTTGCCTTCTTTGACGGAAATGAATCGAGCGATTCTTGCTCAATCTCGACAGCTTCCAGTTCGTCCAGAAGCTGTCGAGCCGACTGAAATCGCTGTGCCATGCGACGCGAAAGACACCTTAAACAGATTTGTTCCAATCGGTCCGGGATGTCGGGACGGCGTTGGCGGGGAGACGGGAGTTCGCCCTTTAAAATCTGTGAGAAGATTGTGGCCGAATTTTTTCCACGAAAGGGAGATTGTAAAGTCAGCAACTCATAAAGGATCACTCCAAACGCCCAAATATCAGTACGACCATCGATACGATGCAGCTCACCGAGCACTTGTTCGGGGGACATGTACTGTCGGGTACCAGCGAACTGTTTTTGATTGTCAATTGGAGTATCATCCGAGATCGCCAAACCTAAATCCACAATCTTTATATGATCCGAGGCCGTAACTAGAATATTAGCTGGTTTCAGGTCGCGGTGAACGATTCCGTTCGCATGCAGTACTTCGAGCGCTCGCGCGGTTTGCAGCAGGAGCGATTTGATTCGCTTTAATGGTAATACATTGTTTTCCAATAGAATGTCGGCCAGTGACTTACCCTCAACATACTCCATGATGATAAAGGTCTGATTGTTCCACTGATCCACATCGAAGATTTTGACCAAGTTCGGATGGTCAATGTTTGCCGCCGATCGAGCTTCTGTAAGGAGTGATTGTCGAAGCTGCTCAGAAACGGGACCTGATTGTTTAGAAACCTTGAGTGCCACCGGTCGGTTGAGTATCGTGTCGCGAGCTAAGAGCACAACACCAAATCCCCCTGCCCCCAGTTTACGCTCAATGAGGTATCGTCCCACGAAACGTTGGGGCAAACCAACCCCGGAACTACCGGCCTCTATGGCTGTGGCAGGAAGTCTGGCCAATGCATTGGGCGAGGCGACCGTTGCGTCTTCAGAACCGGTTTGCACTCTTGGATCGGGTTGCAGGTCGCCCGTTTCTTCTTGAGAGATGTTAAAATCCGAATCGGACATGATGGATCAATTGCGTAAACTGTTAGGACTTGGAAAAACTATTATAGCGTCAGAAGCCACAATAAAGTCTATCTTGATTCGACTACCAGGAATAAGGCTTTCGAAAAAAATCGCCTGGGTCCGAAACAGAAATCTACAGAAGAACTCAACAATGGAGATCGTGAGAGCCTACACCGTCGAGGACCTAGCGGTGGGCAAATGGGACTGTCGAGGGATGACTTATATTGCGAGGAGCTTTGGGGAGCATAGTCTACGCAATCGATACAGTCTAGGCAGACCGAGCGTTAGGAGCGGTGTGGCAAATTCGATCCAAAATTCTGACGGTGGAATTTGCTCATTGTCTGATCGTAGGTCATGCTTGAACGTTGAGAGAGTGATGGCGAATCCCGCCGCGAATACTGTCCGCGGTCAATGTAGCTAAACGTTGCTACGTCATAGGGCGCTTCGCCCCTTCTCACATTTTCGATCTCCCCGCTCGGTGGTTGAACCACGAATTTACGAAGGGGAGTTCTTTGGGAGTATGGCTTTACGCCTCTCTCGTTCACGGATGACTATCTAATACCTGAGGATTCAGACCATGCGATGCATGATGCAAGCAATCACTGTTTCGTTCCTTCTATCCCCTTTCGCGGTCGCGCAAGATCTCCCGGGAACTGCGTCGAATACCATCCCAACTCCCGAGGTTGCTCCGGTAGTGAGCGTTCCCTCGACGTATGATCCTCCAACGTTTTATCCGACGACCGGTGGACAGCCCTATTCCTCGTTGACGAGCTACATGATGTGCCACGACAATTGCAAGAATTTCTGGGCGGGATACCCAGCGGAAAGAGCGGCTAGAGCGGCCAAACTATGTCAGGAGTGCAGCCATGATCATTGTCGTAAAGGGCTTGGGTGGCTAACCGGATCTAATTCAAATGGATGTTGCACATCAACGGGAACACCTTGCGATGGACAGGCCTGCGGTAACACTATGGCGAGCAATAATGTCCCGACAAACCGATATCAGCATTCATGGGCATCGTTGTATCGCACTTCGGACTCGATTAATCACCATTCGACGACACCAACTAGCGAACTAATGGTTGCCAATCGCGACAGAAATCCTTCCAAGAGCGACGGTCAGACTTCTTTGTTAGTTGACGATCAATCGCCAACTCAACAAAGAGGCAACCAAGCAGGATATGCCGATCGCAGTGTTGGGCGTCCAGATCAGCAAGTTGTGAGCCCATACATGAAACAAAATAACAAGCCTCAAGCAGAGTTTTCATCGACTGGAGAGCAGCAAACCGGGTTGAATCCCTCGAAGCCCATGCACTTGCAGACAACTCTACCGCCTAGCGATCGCAGGTGGTCCAGGTAATCTGTGCGGGTGGCGAAACCGAATCTAACAAGATAGTTTCGGACAGTCGATATTCACTGCATATGGATTGGGAAGTCGGATCATTCGAGCGAACGGATCCTCCGACACATAAGGTCATGGTGTGACGATGGAGCGGCATATCATGACCTTTTTCGTTACCTGTTCTAAGCGGGCTCGTCGCTTTGGCTGACGGACTCCCGTCGCCGAATAATTGACGCTATAACATTTGCATGAATACTCGCATCTGGATAATTGGCGTCGGCGACGACGGAGCCGCCGGCTTAACAAAGCAAGCACTTGATATCATTGCTTCTTCAGCAATGTTAGTAGGATCAATTACTCTTCTCGATAAATTTCCTGGCTATTCAGGTCGGAAAGAGCCAGTGGGAGCAGATCTGGATCGGTTAGCGAACACGCTCGATTCCGCCGAGGGAATGTCGGTGTTACTGGCGAGCGGCGACCCTCTGTTCTATGGTACTGCCCGCTTCCTGTGCGACAGACTCGGAAAAGATCGCTTTGAGGTCTTGCCCCACGTCAGCAGTATGCAGTTGGCGTTTGCACGGGTAAAGGAAAGTTGGGACGAAGCATATCTCACTAATTTGGCAACACAGCCCATAGAGAGAGTTCTCGAGAGAATCCGTTCCGCGGACAAGGTTGGAGTATTTACCAGTGAACAGATTACTCCCGCGCGATTGGCAGAGGCGCTCATCGCAAAGGGGTTAACCTACTTTATTGCTTACGTTTGTGAGAATTTGGGTTCACCCGACGAACGAGTCACTCGGGCTAAATTGTCGGATTTGGTCAACCAAAAGTTCTCGCCCCTCAACGTAATGATCCTCGTTCGGCAACCCGGCACTCCTGACCGACCCCTTGACTCAAATCGTATCAAGCTATTTGGAAACCGAGACGAGGTTTTCCGGCAGTCCAAACCGAAAAGGGAGCTGGTTACTCCGTCGGAAGTACGATCGATTGCAATTGCCGAGATGGGGCTTAAAGAGACATCGATCATCTGGGACATAGGCGCAGGAAGTGGTTCGGTCGCTATTGAAGCAGCTCAAATTGCCCGATTCGGAAAAGCCTACGCAATAGAGATGGATGTAGAAGACTACAACCTTATTGTCGAGAACGCGAATAAGTTTGGCATCTCGAATTTAGTGCCGGTTCTTGGTGAGGCCCCTCAAGCCTGGGAAAGTCTTCCGGATCCCGAAGCAATTTTCGTAGGAGGGACCGGCCGGGCGGTAACCGATTTGGTTTGGCAAGCTTGGCCGCGTTTGCAACCCGGGGGGGCATTGGTCGCCAACATGATGAGCATGGAGAATTTAATTTCACTACAACAACTCTTTACAACCAGAATCGGTTTGGAAACACAATTCTGGATGATCCAGATATCGCGTGGAAATTATCAACTCGAGAACTCGAGACTTGAGTCTGCCAATCCAACGTTTCTTATCAAGGCTCAGAAACCGAGCTGAATCTGAATCAAGCAGGTTAACATCAGCCGTGATTGGTGGTCGGTCACGAACGCGTTAAGAACAAACATACAGAAATCACGATCGCTGCCGCAGTTATGCTAGAGTTTTAGCGACCGTAACCTTTGTGTTTGCGGTCACTGTAAGTCATAATGGTGCCCAATACAGGTACCAACCGTTTTCCTCCCCACCCCCCTTGGAAAGATAAAGATCATGAAGTCCCACCTTAAGCAGTTCTTTCTCGGATTCGTTGTAGCGTGCTCCTACAGCCCTTTCTGTATCGCACAGGAATATCTGAATGGCATCGAATGGAAGCAGCCTCCCGTTGTGACTCCAGGCACAGAAAATCATTTACCCCCATCGGACGCAATTGTACTGTTCGATGGAAAGGATGCGTCAAAATGGGACAACGCAAAAGAATGGAAAGTTGATGGCGGTATCCTTATTGCTGGCCGAGGTGCCATCACGAGCAAGGAAAAGTTCGGCGATTGCCAAGTACACATCGAATGGTCTGCACCGACCCCACCAAAAGGCTCAGGGCAAGGGCGAGGTAACAGTGGATTGTTTCTAATGGGCATTTATGAGATCCAGATTCTGGATTCTTACGAAAACCCAACCTATTTTGACGGGCAGGCTGGAGCGATTTACAAGCAAACTCCACCTGTTGCGAATGCCATGCGCAAACCCGGAGAGTGGAACACCTACGATATATTCTGGACAGCTCCACGCTTTAATGAGGACGGATCCTTAAAGAGTCCAGCATTCATTACCGCTGTACACAACGGTGTGTTGATCCTCAATCACTTCGAACTATTAGGTGACACTCCCTTTAATCAACCCCCAAAGTACCGCAAACATTCCGAAACAGGACCAATTACCCTTCAAGACCATGGTGATCCTGTGCGGTTTAGAAACATTTGGGTTCGCCCCATAGTACCCGTCGAGGGAAAACAAGTACGTGCACCGTATCTACGAAACGGTGACAAGGAAATTCCCATAACAAAGTAAACAAGCCAATTGTGACTAGGCTGATTCGACCGCGAGGGCGTCCAGAACGAAGGGCGTCCAAAACGGCATGGGCAAAAGATTGTGGTGAGAAGGCAGTGGGACTGCAAGAATACTGACGATTGTAGGGGGGAGAGGCAAAGAGCAATTTACAAGTTTCCCAGCCAATCTCCACTCCTTGGTTTACGGTGACCTAGCTTTACATCAAAGAGAAGTGAATTCTCAAAATGTTGCAATTGAAGGTCACGTATGAATCGTTCGAATATAAACGGCAGCGCTTCCTCCCCGGAAAACCTACTACTTTCAGCTGTCCCGCCAGCAAATGGACGACGAGCATTGTATTTGTGCGGAGCAGAACTGATTCGGGTTGGTCAATTTCAACAGGCGGAAAGGGTATGCCACGACCTCTTAGCCCAATCGGTAAGATTTCTTGACGGCAAGAACTACTACGCGTCTCGCAGATTACTGTGCACAATTGGAGCCTCAAATGATGCGATCTTAGGAAATATGGATGGCAGACCTCGCTTCCTACTGGAGGCAGATTCGCGAGTGCAATTTGATCTCTTCTGTGCAAAAGAAGAACTTTGCTCTTCGCGTTGGGATAATGCCCGCATGATTCTTCAATCGTTATGCTCGTCACTCGAACAAGAATGTCTATTGGACGAATACACATCTTTCGCTTTCGGATGGTTAGCAGAGTCGATTCGCAAAAGCTGGGGCCTCATTCGAAACGCTAATGAGTTCCGAAATTCAACACAGGATCTGCAAGCCCTTTGGATTTACTCACTGAATAAAGCAGAGATTGCCGCACGGCAATACGAAAGCGATTTGCCTTTGTTTTGCCGCGAATCAGCATGGCAGCATGTTCTTACAACTGACTCGATAAACTCTACTTTTGTTGTGGAGCGACTCTTGGACGGAGCACGCGCGAGCCAGAATGCAGGCATGATTCGAGAGGAGCATGAGTGCCTGTCAGCATGGCATGACATCCAGCATTACACTCCCGGATCGATTCCAAATTTACCGACAGAGTGGCAGGCACGCTGGAACTGTTTGGCCAGACAGTTCTCCCCACTGGAAGGAGAACTAGCATCAGAGGATTTCGTCTTTGAGGGAATTTTAGGTGAACTCTCGGAAATAAAAAGCTCACTCCAACAATCTCTCGCTTCAGATAATGCTACGCCCCCGAAAAATTTACATCTTCAAAGACAAGCGTTGGTGCCTTGAGTGGACTATATCTCCACGGATCGTTGCCGACTTCGATAAGCGATTGGAACAGGGTCAAAAGGTTTCCTGTAACATTCATCTCGCTCACCGGTGCACCGATTTGACCGTCTTCAATTAAATGGCCACGGACCCCCAAAGAAAAGTCACCTGTCGCTCCGTCGGAATTTCCGCCTAGCCAACTGGTGATCAAGATGCCTTCTGAATGATCAGAAATCAATCCTACTAGATCCTTAGTACCTAATTCCATAATACGATTCGAAGGACTTCCGGTCGTCGGCGCCATTCCTAATTTCTTGCCGTAATAAGTGTCGATGTAGTAGTTTTTCAACACTCCCTTCTCGATTATGGGTAGTTGTTTTGAAGAAATGCCTTCCCCATCGAATGGTCTTGAGCCTAAACCTCTAACAATCAATGGATCATCGATAATTGATAGTTTGGGCGACACCGATTCTTTATCGACGAGATCAGCCCAATAAGAACGCCTTTGCTGAAGCGATCCCCCAGTTAGTGGACCTAGGAGACGCCCCACAATTGATCCTGCCGCGCGAGGATGCACGATCATAACAGTCTTTTTGGTGGGACCTTTGCTGCTACCTAGGCGATTGCGGGCCAATTCGAGAGCCATATCGGCTGTTGCAGCCGGGTCCGGGAGTTCGGACCGATGATGCCCGCCTCCAAAATAAGCTTCTTCCGGTCGCTTACCTCCTTCCTCGTCTAACACAACCCCTGCCCCAATCCACATGCTGGTCGTTTCGTAGTTACCGCGGAATCCATTACTGCTAGCAGCGGCGGAATGCGAATGGGATGTCGAAACGCTCGATGTCGCCGACAAGACCTTATCTTTGCCGTAGAGGCGATCGTTCATCGCCTTGAGCAAATCTAACCTCTCTTCTCGCGAAACGCCTGAGACGCTTGCGTCAACCAAATCAAGATTTACGTCTGGCCTGTTTTCGAAAAGGCTAGAGTCTGGAATAATCCGAAAAGGATCCTTCTGCAGCGACCTCGTAATGGCAACTGCTTCTTTTACGAAACTCTCGAGAGACGCAGGTCTTAGATCATTGGTCGAGTGAGCGGAATATCTTCCATCAACCCACAACTGAATACCGAGCCCCTGGCTAGTACTCTCCTCAACACGTTCCAAAACACCATTTCTCATTTCAAAGCTTACGCCGTTATTGCGAGAAATGTTGGCCCACGCTTCATTAGCCCCAAGCTTCTTTGCGAGCTCAATCGCTTCGTTTGCACGATTTAAAAGGGAACTATCCATGAACGCCTCCTACAGTCATCTTGGAAACTAAAACGGTCGGCATACCTTGGCTAACAGGAACGGATTGCCCATCCTTTCCGCACGTCCAACCGCCTGTGTCTAATTTATAATCGTTCGCCACCATTGTGACATTCCTCAACGCTTCCGGACCATTTCCAATAATATTCACATCTTTAATGGGCGCAGTGATCTTTCCATCTTCGATCAACCAGCCATTCTTAATGTAAAACGTAAAATCACCTGCCCCGATTTGAACCTGCCCGTTCGTAAATGTCTCCGCCACGATTCCACGCTTAACGCTTTGCACAATGTCCTCTGGGGTGTGCGGACCCGATTCCATGTACGTCGATCTCATTCGAGGCATTACGACGTGTCTGAAACTCTCCCGGCGACCGGAACCAGTGGGATTTACGCCGTAGTGTTTAGCGCTGATCTTGTCGTGTAGATAGCTTGTTAGAATTCCATCCTTGACCATATAGGTTTTTTCCGTGACATTCCCCTCGTCATCGACGTTGAGTGCGCCTCGTTCAAATGGTTGTGTTCCATCGTCGATGATGTTAACAAATTTCGGTGCAACCTCTTTACCTAGCATCGTTGAATAGATGCTGGTACCTTTCCGATTAAAATCTGCCTCCATACCATGGCCAATAGCCTCGTGTAGCAAAATACCCGAAGCGCCGGCGGCCAAAACGACTGGTAACTCACCTGCAGGGGGGCGACGTGCTTCAAAAAGCAGCATTGTTCGATCGACAGCTTCCTTAGAAACTTGTCGAAGTTTGTCTTCTGAATACCAGCTGAGTTCGCGACGCCCTGCAAGATTACTACTATGAGCTTGCAGTTTGCCATCCTTTTCTGCTGTTACCATGACCCCCAAGCGGCTCATTGGTCGTCTATCTCGCACTACGCGCCCTGTGCTATCAGCGATCAAGACTCGTTCGTCCGAATCGGACCAGCTCACGCCAATCTTCTTGACGGCGGGATCAACCTCGCGTGTCAAAGACTCTGCTCTGAAGAGCAAAGGTAACTTCGCATCAATACCAACTTGGTCCCATGACACGCTGGCTTGGTAGAACGAAGGAATCTTGTTGAGTGAGAATCGCTGCGGAACAGGCTGAGAGTTATTGCCCCTAGCAATAGCAGCGGCCGTTTTGGCGGCGCCCAACATTGATTCTAAAGTCAAATCTTCTGTAAAGGCGTATCCAACTTGATCACCAATAACAACACGCAATCCAACTCCTTGATCGATGTTGGTGGATGCAGAACTGACCAGTCCATCCTCCATTCGAACACTATTGGATCGAGTGTGTTGAAAGTAAATGTCAGCAAAGTCCGCTCCACCAGACATTAATTCCGCCATGACTTTGGCAATTACCGATTCGTCAATTCCGAACCAATCTAGAAACGGGTCCGCCGGTGCATCGTCTAGTAATGCCGCATGTGCGTTTCGACCAGAATTCGCTAAGAAAGATGGCAATGTCAAAGCAGCTGCTCCTGATAGTCCAGCTCCCAACACGTCGCGCCGAGTGAATCGGGACATATAAAGCTCCGAGATCGATACCGCATTCGCCCTTCTGTCTGCTCAGATAAACTCAACCATGAAGGACCTGCTGCGGGATGGATGGAAAAAAATGGTTTAGCAGACTAAACGAGTGTAGCGATCAAGAGTTCCCGGAGCAACAATGGAATCTTCAAGGAAATTTTTCGGGTGAAATCCCAGTGTAATTGTAAGGGGTTATGCTCCTGAGCTGCGACTTTATCTCTTCGCTAACATCCAATCCCTGAATAAATCGATCAAATGTTTCCTGATTGACTGCGTGGTTACCGCGAGTCAACTCCTTGAGCGCCTCATAAGGATTCGGTACTCTTTCTCGCCGCAATATCGTCTGAATCGCCTCTGCGATCACAATCCAGTTACTTTGTAGATCCGCTTCCAACTGAGCTTCGTTGAGAACTAGCTTGCCAAGCCCCCGTCGAATGGACCTTATGGAAAGCGTTAGATGAGCAAACGGCACTCCAATATTCCGAAGAACCGTCGAATCGGTAAGGTCTCTTTGTAGCCGCGAAACAGGCAGCTTCGTTGCAAGATGCTCCCACAAGGCATTGGCAATACCCAGATTGCCCTCTGCATTTTCAAAGTCGATTGGATTGACTTTGTGTGGCATGGCACTCGATCCAACTTCTCCTGCTTTGATTTTCTGTTTGAAGTAATCCATCGAAACATAAGTCCAAACATCCCGACAGAAATCGATCAAAATAGTCCCCATCCGTTTCAAACAATCCATTTGAGCCGCAAGATCATCATAATGTTCGATCTGCGTCGTGAACTGTTGCCTTTGAAGGCCTAGCCTATCGCCGAGAAAACGATTGCCAAAATCAATCCAATCGAAATGAGGAAAGGCGACATGATGTGCGTTAAAATTACCCGTCGCGCCCCCAAACTTTCCGGACGTCGGTATTTGCTCCAACGCTACAACCTGTTTTGCTAATCGCTCGACAAATACCAGAATTTCTTTTCCAAGCCGCGTGGGTGACGCGGGCTGTCCATGAGTACGAGCTAACATAGGAACAGTCAGCCAGGCGATTCCGAGTTCGCGAATGGATTGAATCAGCTCTTTGAGTTGTGGGATAAGCTCCCTGTCCAGCGCGTGCATCCAAGACATGGGGACTGCTGTGTTGTTAACATCCTGAGAGGTTAAACCAAAGTGGACCCACTCTCGCTGCTCCTGCAGCCCCCAAGCGTCCATTCTGTCCTTGATAAAGTACTCTACAGCTTTAACATCGTGGTTCGTAACCTTCTCATGCGCTTTGACCGCCTTGGCATCGTCAAGAGAAAAGCCTTTATAGATGGTTCTCAATTGGTCGCGTTGTAATTCGGAAAAAACGACAAAACCGCTGTCGGCCAGCATCAAAAGGTATTCAACCTCAACCCAGACACGATACTTAATTAGCGCGAACTCGGAAAAGTATTCGTCAAGACTTGAGGTCCCGTCTCCCTCCGACAATGCACAAAGCTGTGATCGATAACGACCATCAATAGGGGATATGGCTGTCAATGGTTCGAGATGCATGTTTGATACTTAGCTAGGATTGCCGAAGGAAAAACTACCGGGTGCTAAATGGCCGGGATACAGCACAGCCCGCTGTGCGTACTTAGCAAGAATATCTGTCTCTAAATGAACTCGATCTCCCACTTTCAATCGCCCCAAAGTGGTAACTTGCAAAGTGTGAGGAATCAAAGCAATGGTGAACGCAGAGTCTTCGACGTTGACGACAGTGAGGCTGACCCCATCGATCGTAATCGAGCCTTTGGGAACCAACTGTATCAGCAAAGCTGTCGGGGCGGATATCTTAAAATGAGACCAGACCCCTTCTTCTGATCTGTCCACCAACACTCCTAAACCATCCACATGACCACTCACGAAGTGGCCTCCCAATCGATCCCCCACTCTGAGCGATCTCTCAATATTGATCGGATCACCGATTTGCCTGATTCCGAAAAGAGTCTTTGAAAGAGTTTCCGACCCCAATTCAAAATCGCATTCCGAACCATTCCGCAACACAACAGTTAGACAACACCCTGAATTGGCTATGCTATCCCCGATTTCGACTCCCTCCGCCATTGGGCCTAAATCCACCGTCATTCGAAGCCCAGCACCTTCGCGGGTTAGCTTTCGTATGACTCCCATGCCTTCGACTAATCCAGTAAACATTGTGTTGTGACTCGAGAGTGTTATCGCCCTTTGAGGTGATTGACCTTTGATTTGATTTATTGCGAGGCGATTAACCGGTTACGCTTTTGCCCTGCGAAGCGATGCGAGTGGCCTCGATCAACTCGATAATCTGCTCCACAGTTAGCTCCTCAGCTCGCATGTTTTCCTTATGTCCCAGCCGCTGCAAAATCTCATCGACCTGCGGTTTTGTGAGCGAATCATGGGTTGCCATAAACACTTGGCTGCGAAGGAATTTACGACGGTGAAAGAACAAGGCTCTCAGGGTCACATGGAAGTAATCCAAGTCTTGAATTCTACCTCGCTTGGATTCATTTGGCTTGACTCGAATGATGGCTGAATCGACGCGAGGCCGTGGCCAGAAAACCGATGGTGGAAGCGTTCTCAGAATTTCGCAATCGCATAGAGATTGCATCCAGATTGAGAGAGCGCTGTAATCTTTGCAGGACGGCGGAGCAACGATCCGATCCGCTAATTCCTTTTGAATTGTGACCACCATTCGCTCCGGACGTGGAGAGACCAACAACAAGTTGCTTATAATTGGAGTAGCGACATTGTAGGGGAGATTCGAAATCAGCTTGAAACGTGAATTAGGAAATTGGGCCAGTTTCTCGCAAACGGTTTCCATGACCTCCGGCCGCAGGTGGTTTTTATTGCGAAGCACGTCAAAGGTCAGCATTGTCACATTGGGGTTGGCCTCCAGCTCTCTCGCTGCCAACACTTGGAGATCTCTGTCGATTTCCACGGTGATGACGTGCGCTACATGCGGGGCCATTTTCTTGGTTAAGGACCCCATTCCGGTGCCTATCTCCAAGACGATATCATCCGGTCGCAGTTGAGCTCCACGCGTAATGACATCCAAAATGTTGAGATCGATCAGAAAATTCTGACCGTACTTGGTTTTTGGCTCAATCCCAGCCGCCTGAAAGGTCTGGCTGAGGTAACTAAAGGTTTGACGTTCTGACATGAGGAGGATTGTCAGGCCAGCAGCGGCCGACTCAAGTCCTAATTGAGCTATTTTAGGCTCGAACCTCGAAAATCGCCTCAATTTCGACCGCAATTCCCCCTGGCAGGGAATTCGTACCCAGGGCGCTTCGGACCCCGATACCGTGATCATCCCCCCAAAGATCCAAAAATAATTGGCTGCATCCGTTAATCACAGCCGGTGATTGATCAAACTCATCGGTGCATCGAACGAGGCCGAGAAGCTTCACGACACGAGAGATTCGGTCCAAAGATCCTAGCGATGCCTTCAGAGTGGCCAAAATAGCGAGTCCTGTCTGCCGAGCGGCTGCTTGCCCCTGCTCGACCGTCATGTCCGCCCCGAGACGACCGGTGATGAGCGTCTTGTCACTCTTTAGCGGCCCATGTCCAGAAACGTAAGCCAAGCTCCCAACCATCAGCACTGGTTTGTAAAGACCCACGGGCTTCGGTGCTGGCGGCAACTCAAGTCCAAGTGACTGCAGTTTGACTTCTACGTCGGTCATCGTGTTACTCCTGTTAGACTCTGAACATAGGGGATGAACAAAGACGGATTGTAACCAACGCAGCGAATTTCAACACCGCATCTCGCAAGTTTCGTCTCCACCCTCGGTTCGCCCATCCTCGCAGCATACTGCATCCAACGGGTGGAGATCGCATGGCATGCTACCCGCCGAACAATTTCTTCTTGAGAGAAGAGATTTCACCTGAGGGCAGCGAGAACGAATCATCATCCCAAAGCCTCGGATCAATAAAAAGAGCCGTGGCTGGAATCGATCCCGGCAAATGCCTTGCAACTTGTTCAATCAGCTTGGCTTCTTGCCGAGAAAGATGATGGGATCGAATTAACGTGGCAAACAGCTTTGTAGAGGATTGGCTCGGTTTTTTAGCCCAACTCGCTACCGTAACAGCACCCTGCCATATGGCCAACAGAACCATGAAAGCACCTAATACGTAGATACCAATTTCGGTCCACGTAAACCTTACTTCATCGTATCCTTGAATTTGGTAAATCTCGCACAGCAAAACAGAGTCTTGAATCCATGAACCAGGGGACAATAGCTGGAGTAAATATGAACTCATGATTTATCTTACACCTAACACGAAACGCTTTTGTTGCACCAAAATGAAGTGGAAAAGCACAGTTGATAACTCCGCTTACAACCTGTTACATCGAGCCAGAGATATCGATCAGGGATTGCGATGCAGTGGCCTGGACGGCATGATTTTCATCACGCAATAACGGTGTAATGAGCTCCATAGCTTCCGACTTATCAATGCCGAACGAAATGGATTGAATTGCCTGAATTCGAACTTCATCGCTAACGTCCTGCAAAGCTTGAATGGCTATCTCATGAAATTGCTCGTCGTGCCCCAAGTACCGTATCAAACGGACTGCGTTTGCTCGGCGAGCCGGGGCGTTACAGGTTGCTTCTGAACTTATGGTCTCCACGCATTTTTTATCTACTAATTTAGTAATTCTTGCGTACGCACGAACGTGTCCATCGGGCCAACTATCAAGATACTCGAACAATTGGTCACACCGAAACTCCTGCAACATTGCATCCAAGCCATTACAGATCGGCAATGGCAATGAATAGTAGCGATCGAGTAGATGTTCCAATGCAGTGCGCAACTCTCCTTTCCATGGCGGCGGCTGATATTCCTCAAGGTCAGGCAAATCAAAGCAATCGCTCATTACCATGGTGATGATGCATGCATTGGTGAAGCGGATCGATCGTATCGCTGAGACAATTTCTTTTTCAAGCTTTTGCGGCAACGGATTCTGTTGATCTAAAACCCGTATGACGCTCCACAAGATCGCACTAGGAGTTGCACCTCCTGCTGTCATAAGGCGGAACAGAGAGTCGTAACCTTCGGGGTCAATTCCGCTCTCTGTAATATCTGAGTCTTTAAGAGTCTTGATCGGAAACTTTACCAAGTTTTTAACAAGTTGCGATTGCATGCCAAAACGCTTCTCCAGTACGACCATTGCTTCAGGTACCTTGGACGATGCACGCTCCAAAGCAACGGAGATAGCCTCCCCGATGGGTTGCGTTGTCCAGTAGGAGCCCAAAAGCAATTCGTCGATTTCAACAGAATGACTAGATTGAATTCGCCTCCGAATGGTGGCCGTAGCATCGTGCGGCATGCCGGAGAACACGCGTTGAAACATGTGATCCCCCCAATGGGACGCTAATAGCCAAGCGTCCACAATCTCCCTAGTTTTGTGCTGGGAAAAAATCGCAATCGAGCTTTCCAGAGCCTCTAATAGCTCTCTGCGTCCAGGAACTATTTTCGGGTTGATCGATTTCCTCGATTCAGCCCCCAGTTCTTTGCATAATCCCATCAAAAGCTGAGAGGCCACAATCTGCTGCGGATCATCAACACTCTCAACGACCTCAACGAGCCGGTGAAATTGCGACGCGACTTGTATCTTGGCAATGGCAATCAGCCCCCGCTGCCGAACTTCTGGAGTGGCGCTTCCCAAACTTACTTCGATGGGAGAGGCAAACAACCCAGGGTGCGACCGCAGTAGCGATAAACCCTCCTCTGTGCAATGGTCGATGCCGTCGACAATCGCCTTTGCGTCTCCCTCGCCACCTCTCGATACCAACGCTTGGATCGACGAAACCCTGATATACGGATCGGACGACTGCATCCCTAATGCTAAAACCGGAATCGCTGCCACATTTCGCGGGTTCGCCAGGACTCGAAAGGTCGTTTGAAGGGGATGTGTGGATGGGGCCATGAATGAGGGTCACTTATCGAATTAACACACTGGGGCTGACAAAGTCCTTTTTTTGGCGGCATTTGCAAATCTAAAATTGGACCATCGTGCCGAGACCCTACCGTGAATCTCGACAGCCTGTGTATCGACCGACTCCAGGCCAGTGCATTCAGCCAGATGCAAATTGAAGCGAATTATTGTGCAATCTTTGTTAAAATCCCTAGAATAACCCGAAATGCCGTAACGATCGCCGCTGGTCCTTAGCAATACCCAGACTCAGATTCCCATAATTTTTCTCGTCCAGCGCTCGTAAGCGTGCCGAAAAAGGACAAGCCTGGAATGAAAACCGGACTTTTGGCCAGCTTCGGCACCTCAGAACGAAGGTACAGGAGCCGTTTCCAAGGCGATCCTCGCCCAAAATTGGCTTGATAATGCCAACTTTGGGTATTGCTGGGATTTGCCCCATTGGCTAACATTTTCCCTCCTGAAAATACACGGGTCGAAGAACCCACTACCTTTTGTAATTGTCATCCCCAAAGAGACTATGTCAGATTTCCAAGGATCCTTTGGCGGCGGTGGTCGTCGTCCCCCTAATGGTAAGCGTGTTCCGCGCAAAAGATCTCGCGTGAAAGTGAAGATCAAGAAGAAAGATCCGCTTTTGGTCGATGGCAAGAGGCCACGACCCATGTACGTTGACTTCAAAGACGTGGAGTTCCTGACAAAATTGGTTAATCGCCACGGGCGTATTGTCTCGCGAAGAAAGTCAGGTTGTACCGCCGCCAGCCAACATGCTGTCAGCAGAGCAGTTAAGCGAGCACGCTTCATGGCGCTGATGCCTTATGTCGGCGAGTAGTTCGCAGACACAATTTTATGGATAGTCGGTCAACAAGCTGACCGACTCGTCTTCTGCTGTCTCGCTGGATTAGTGATCTTTGAGTGTGTTTTCCCTGGAAAGACGAGTAGAGTTCTGCGAGACGGACTCAGCACGTATAGCACATTTTTCTTCACTCGCAATTTATATGGAACAAGCGGAGCATTCTCTGTTTCGCTCCCTGGGCTTGTCGGTTTTCCCACAATGGAATGTGTTTACCACCAATGCCTTAGATGACCAGTCTGGAGAACTTAGTAGAGCACTCGATGTGACATGGCCACGTGTCCATATTAGTTTAGATTTTCTGGGACCTGCTCGATTTGAAGAGCTTCTGAAAATCGAGGTTGCCGTTGCTAAATTGGGAGACTCCAGCGTCACCTTTCAACACACTATCCAAGGCCCCAAACACCCGGTAGCCCGTGGAACCTCTATTTCGGTCTGCTGCAGGATCGATCGCTCGAATTCCCATGAGATTATCAAACAACCAATACCGCAACTGATTCGTGATAAGCTAAAAACTTTTCTTCCCACACAAACACAACAGTAGCTTGCCGACTCGCACCCGCACCGAATCTAACCCAAGTCCGATTCACTTTTTTTCTTCTCGGCAGCACTCATCAGCTTGTCATAGAGCTCCAACACCTCCTTCATCGAACTGCGCAATCGCTCGTTCGAAGCAGACTGCTGTGTCAAGCTCTCGATAACAGGTTTCAACCCATCGAACAATAGCTGATACTGTCCTCTAATCAAATCAGCGATGACTCGTGGGACAGCGTGCTGTACGATGATTTTGGATTCAACAACAGAATCAGCACTCCGCTTTTCCTCCGAGGCGGGACGAGACTCCGGATCAGCAACCGGTTCTCTTGATCGGCTGGATTCTAGATTCTCAAGATGGACTTTACCAATCGAATCGAGCGATTTGTGGATAGCATCCAAACCGTCTTTCAAACTCAGAAGAGAAACGAGAAACTGCGCCGAAGAATCTTGATCCGATAATCCTCTAAGACGATTTTTTTCTACGAAGGTACGCTTAATTCCCTCCCAGCGATCTTTTTCTTCAGAGGTCAACGAACCTAACAACTCTTTGAACTTCAGGAGATTAGACTCACCGTCCTTGGAAAGCGTTTGCGCATCTTGCTCAAAACTAGATACGATTGTTTGCATCAATTCAGAATCGTTCATAACCGAAACGACCTTTTCGGCGATTCGGTTCATGTTCCGGTAACTACCCTGCAATTTAAAGGGTGGCTCTGTTCGATAATCGTCAGATTGAGCCGCACTTTTAATGTATTCACGATTGACCTTTAGAACGATATCGCGAACACGAAGTAATTTGCGTAATACTTGGTGCATCTCTCTTATAGAATCAGACGAGATATTGGATTCGAGTTCCAAAGGTTCTGGATTCTCAAACTCCGCAGCTGCGATCAGTTTGCGTTGATCTTTGTTTGAGGCTCGCGCTAGTGGCAAAAGTGACGTATTGCTGGTCAAACAGTTTTCTAAGTACGATTGCTCGAAGGCGTCAACATTTCCTCCGATAATCTCCCCTAGGTTGTAGACGTCTGCGCGGTTTGCAAGCATGTCAGGTATCTGGAATCTCTGCCCAGACTCCGTATACGGATTACCAGCCATGACGACCGCAAATTTCCTGCCACGAAAATCATACGTCTTGGATTTACCCTCCCAGACTCCCTCGATACGACGAGTTGCATCACAAAGCGGAATGAACTTTTGTAGCAACTCAACACTGCAATGTTGAATATCATCGATGTAGAGCAAGGTATTGTCACGCATCTCTAATGCAAGATTGATGCGAAGCACTTCATCACGTTCGGCAGCATTTGGTGCGGCTGTCGGATCCAGGGAGGTTACTTCGTGTCCGAGTGCAGGTCCGTTAACCTTAACCAAAACGAGACCCAAACGGCTCGCAACATATTCCATCAACGTCGTCTTGCCATACCCCGGGGGGCTAATCAATAACAACAATCCCATACGATCAGTTCGCTTGTTCTCATCCGCCGTACCGATCTGTTTTGCGAGATTATCTCCGATCCTAGGCAAGTATACTTCATCAATGAGCTGATTGCGAACAAAGCTCGTCAAGACTTTCGCTTTCAGATCGTGCACCTTTAGTCGAGTCGATGCAATCTGGATCTGTCTTTGCTTTGCTTTGTGCAAATCGAACCAACGCGGCGCAATTTTCGTTTGAAAATTCGCAAGCCTTGCTTGAAATTCATGTATGTGGATTACAAGAACACCGTTCTGAATGCGAGCATGGTCTCCCACGAGTCCATTGACTTCGATGGCAATATTGCACGGTTGCACGACAGAAGATTGCAACGCGTTAGAGTGACGGGCGTTCAAGATAATCAATAGAGCGAGTTCCTCGCGATAGTTACATGCAGGATCATTTTTTTCACCGCCTCGCGCACTGTCATGCCCCAAGAATTTGTCTACCGCAATCGACGCAATTCTCCATGCTTGTAAGGGTGCTTCGATCGATCGTGAAATGGAAGCCATTAGCGCATTGTGGGATTCAGGCGGGAGCTCTTTTTGGAACGCTTCCCACAATTGCACAGCTTGAAAACTGAATTGCGGAAAACGGAGCGTCTCATCGATATCTCCCGACTTAGTAATCAACTCTCGTAGCTGCTTCCAGAGATAATTGCAGCACTCTTCAATTCCAGACTCTTCACCCCATAGGTCGCATTGTCTTAGCTCTAGCTCCCTTAGTTCTAATTCCAAGAGAGCTGGGATATCGATTGCAGGACTTGATTTCGGAGAAATAGAACCAACCAGACTGCTTTTGGCATCAAAGCGACCGACCAGACTTCCTTCCATTATTCTCTCAGTGCGAATCAGGCCGAGTATCTGCTCTTTTACCACTGGGCTGAATAAATACTCCCAAACAAACCACGTTTTCGCTCGTATCTTTGGTGAGTATCGGAGCAGTCCCAAGGGAGCAGTCAAATCGAGAATTGCGTTAACAATCGCGACTACATCGCGATCATGAACTCCTCTCGAGTAACCTTCTTGATAGCGTGGTTGCATTTGGGCTCTAACCCAGTCGATACGCTCCTCATTGGTAAAGCTTCGCCACTTCTCTTTTTCTTCTAAGTTGCGATCAAAATTTTGAACGATCGAATACGCTAGATATTCACCTCGATAAACATCATACGATTCGCTCGGAAGCTGTTGATCCCACAGGTCGCGATTCGCGTCTAGCTCAGGACCACTTAGTTGTTCAAAAAAATCTGTTCCGGTAACGTGAATCCAGAGCTGTCCGTTCCGGGCTACTGTGGTAAGTTCGATGGGTTGGTCATTTACGCTGAATGTATGCGTTCCAAGTTTGATTAGCTTTCCATTTCCGCTAAGCAGTTCGCGCTTATCATGCTGCTGGCGAACAGCATCGTCAGCGATAGTGCGTAGTTTAGACAGAGTGTCATCACGCCGAACAGTGTCTCCCAGTTCCAAGAGTTGCTGTGCGATTCCGCGGACCTTTTCCACCATCAAGTCAGAGGCAAAATAGCTCTGTAGTTCCTGAGGATCCAGGATTCGCATCGAACGGGATGATATACCGGATAGTATTCTCTCTGCGGCGGCAACAAGTCCATCGGCACGTTTGGTGCGAGTGGCGACAAGCTGCTGACGCTTATTCTCGAAGGCATCACAAACTCCTTGACGGATTTCCGCCAAACGAACCAGAAGCGAGTTGGAGTCGGCATACCTAGCCTCGATTTCTTCAATTTGAATCAGCAATCTTCCCAATGCAGAATCTACCCTTTCGGGCGTATCTGCAGTCTCTAAGGCGGAGGATGTAGCATTATCCAAAAGCTTGGACTGCGATGCAAAGTCAGCTTCCAGCTCTCTTTCCACAGTCTCGCGAAGTCGTGTCCTTAGCTGAGTACGAGATCGATTCAGACCAGATAGACAATCGGCAATTGAGTCCACGATTTGGGTTCGTTGCGCCAAATCATCAATGCGAAGCTGCGAAACCATCTCCATTAACAATTCCAACGCTTCGCCAATCGCCACCAGGCCTGCATCTAGATTTTTCCCTTGTGCCGAACCCTTTACTGCTGGGATCTGCTTCTCAATCTCAGCGATTTGTTCTCGGTACGGATTGAGTGAAGATGGGCTAAGTAGAAACTGCACGCAATGGCCGCCCAATCGCTCGCCTGTCTGAATCAAAATCGACTCGATCGACGCAATTCGAGCCTCGTCGGAGTAACGCAACTCACGAAGCCCGACCGCTCGACCTCGCATTTTTCGAATCGATGCCAGCTGGTTTACAAAGTCATCGATTTTTTCCAATCGGCTTCGATCGATAGTGGCGACTAACTCTCTCGAATGCTGTTCAAATTCGGTTATAGCTTTTTCAGTATCTTGCCTAACTCGCGTTACTTTATCGAATTCATCAACCGCCGCACGGGCAGCTTCACGAATCGCTTGTACTGGTTCTGCTAGTCGGCATACCTCTTCTCGATCTAGCCAAAAGAAACCGTCGAGAACATTTGTTGCCATCTTCTCGAGGTCAGCATACAGGTCCGCATAAGCTTCATCCCTATCAATTAAAGTAAGCAATTCCGTACAAGCGGCCATGCCGCGTACAAGCTCTTGATTTCCAATCTTGAAAAGAAAAGAACTAGTATCTACTTTTGGAGTGAAATTCGGTGACGCGAAGGGAGTTTGCCAAAGTTGAAGATTGTGGTGCTTTTGAGGACTATTGCTGGCTCGCAACGTTAGCATCCGTCCATCGTCACAGAAGCCCTGACCATTGCAAACTCGCGGCGTTTCAACATCCTGCCTTATAAGGTTGTACTGTAGTTGTAAAAAGCTACCCGTTGCAGATTGATAAAACACAAATAAAAAGTCTTCGCCATTTGGGGCTTTGATCAATTGGTCAAAACTTAATCCAGTAAGTCCGTGATCAAATAGTCGAGTTGGCCCCGTCTGAAGAGCATAACCATTGGAAAATATGATACCGTGATCGTCCGGTAAAAAGACGCATGCTGACCCGATAGCGTCAAGTCGCGTCACGTTTGAGAGTTTGTTGTTAAAAAGTAGATGCCGATATTCTTTTTCTAAGTAAGGTCGAATCCGCAATAGAATAAGTTGGTTGACAACAGCATAAAACGTTTCGGCATCGTCGAGTGTCTGATCAGCGTTTTCGACAGGTTCGCGATAAATTCCAAATCCATCTTCGGTATTATCTTCTACCTTAACAGTCAGGTCCCCCTGGATGCATTCAACAAACAGCTTGTCTTGAATCGATATATGCGGGTGTTTGCCGTGTCGATGGTTTTCGCGAGTTGCACGTTGCCAAGAAAACGCATGCTGTGCAGGAAGCTTGATTTCTACCTCGCTTCGATTGTCGACATATCGAAATCCGCTAGCGTCCATCCCCCACTTAAACGCCTTGATGTTCGAGACATTTCTTCCTACCTGAAAAACCATGTAGAAATGGGTGTGCGTCGCGAAGAAACGCTGAAAAGTGGCGTTCTTGTAATACTTATAGAGCTCGGCAAAGTCGCGTCGGAACTCAGGAGATGCGAGAATATCGAGCGATGCGGAGTGCATGTGCTCGCCGTCAAATTGATGGATAGAAAGAACGTCCTCGGGAACGACCTCGGACTTAAAGCCAAACTGGACATTAGCTCCAAGCAGCACCATATCGCCATACACAAAAAGATCTTGTGGTATGCAATTATGCTTCGTTACCACGTGCACGGTCGAAAGAAGCTTGGTTTCGATATTACCGAATACTTCAGCTCTAGTCTTGTGTAGCTTTTCAAATCGGGCACGCAAATCGATCGCCGATTGTCGAAGCCGACTACGGAGAACTTCATATGCTCCCGATGCGAGGCTGTTCTGCATGATCAGACTGATTTATTTGCTGGCCAAAAGCTTGGCAATAGGAGTATCGGCCAGTTTTAATTGATTGGCCATTCCCAGCGTTTCTATCAACTGTGGAATCGATCCGTTATCATTGCTGCTCGCAAGGATTCGTCCTACCAAGGCAGCTACACTTAGATCCTTTAGGTCACTGGCATTGACATGAAATTGCTCCAGCAAAGCACCTAATTTATCTTTAAACTGGTCGGGATCACCAGAAAAGAACGTCTCCTTAATGTCGGTCGCAACCTGTGAACTTAACACAAAGCGATCGATCGATTTTCCTCCCCGAACAGCCGAGGAGATCTGATCGAAGAACTGCCCATCACCACCGACAATATCGATCTTTGCCGTCTTCAACGCCTCGCTAATCACGATAGCCTGGCTTTCCGCAATGCTCTTCTGAGCATTGATGGCCGCGATTTCGATTTGTTTGTCTTTATCGAGTCGTAGCTTGAATTCTTCATGTTCCTTGCCGACAGAATCAAATTCCTTCATGGCCGCAGCCTTATCATTGATACCCTGAGCTTCTGCTGTGTACTTCTCTTTCAGAACGCGAGCTTCTGCGAGCCCTTGCTCCTGGATAGCTGCAGCCTTGGCTTGCAATACCTTTGCTTCAGCGAGACCTTCTGCAGCATGATCGGCCGATTTCGCATCAGCGAGTAGCGTGAGAGCTTGCGATTCCTTTTCCGCTCGATCGCGGTGAGCGTCCGCTTCCAATCTGATTTTTGCGGCCAAGCTCTCCGCTGCTTTTCTGGCAGCTTCAGCGGCCTTGATTTCTTTCACCAGCGACTGCTCTGCAGCCGCTTCTGCAGCGACAACCTCTACCTTTTTCGTACGCTCAGCCGATGCAAAAGCCTCTGTATCCTTGATCTTCTGCTGCTCTTCTACAACAGCTCTTTCGACCATGACTCGCTCTCGAATAACCTCTTGGATATTTCGACGTTCTAGTTCGAGCGCCTTTTCTTTCTCGACCGAAGCCAAACCGACAGCTCTTTCTCGCTCAATGATTTCGAGGTTTTTATCCCGGGTGATTCGCTCCATCTCCACAGCATCAGTCCGTTCCTTGCTGCGTTGAGCAACCAGGATTTGTCTGTTTTTGTTTTCTGTTGCAATCCCTAGTTCCTCGTCAACCGAGATGCGAGCTCGTTCTGCCTCCAATCGCTGTTCTTCGTTTACTTTGGCAGCGGCGGCGTTCTCTCGGGCTTGTATCTCGGAAACTTCGCGTTTTTGTTTTTCGGTTGCTTCAATTCGCTGACGTTCGAGCTCTAGAATAGCTTCTGCTGCTTCAACGTCTTGCTTTTTAAGCGTTTTCTCTCTCTCCCGTGTGAAGTGATTCTCTTTGATCTTCTCTTGCGAGGTCAACTCGGTAATCTTCTTGATGCCTTCCGCATCGAGAATGTTATTTGGGTTGAGCAGTTCCAACCGTGTTTGCTCTAGATAATCAATCGCGCAGTCATCCAGCCGATAGCCGTTCAGATCCGTACCAATGACTTTGAGAATCTCGTTCTTAAACTTGTCGCGTTTATCGTAGAGCTCTACAAACTCAAACTGCTTACCAACTGTTTTCAAGGCTTCTGAAAATTTTGCATCGAACAGTTCGCGTAGCGTTTCAACCTGGCTGGCTCGTTTACAACCAATCGACTGCGAGACTTCCTTGATTTCATCCACCGTTTTGTCAACTCGAATGAAGAAAGCGGTCTTGATATCGGCTCTGATGTTATCTTTGCAAATGAGACCTTCGGACCCTTCGCGAGCTATCTCAAAGCTTTTGAGGGTTAGGTCCATCTTCTCGTAACGATGCAAAACTGGGACAACGATTGTGCCTCCGTCGATTACCACTTTGATGCCACCATATCCTGTTCGGACAATAGCCTCATCAGGCCCAACTTTTATGTAGAAGTTAGACGCAATAGTAAAAAACGCGAACAAACCCAAGGCCAAAAAACCAATAACGATGGCGACGTAAACAAGCCACTGTATCGATAATTGAGCGATGAAAATCGATTCCATAAGATTACTCTCTTAGCAAAGTTTGGTTGAGGGTTGTTGTCGCTGATACGATGTAAACACGAGTAGTCTCGTCGTAATGGGCAATCCAAACTTTGGTCCCTTTGACCAACGTGGGCCCGTCCGTTTTAACATTTAGCAATAGCGGTGCGCCGTCTGTCTTAAATCGGGCCTGGCCGTGATTAACGGTGGCATCATAGGACCATATCTCCGCTTCTTCACCAATGAGAGACCTTGGGGCCAACCCCTCCGTCCCAGAAAATATGTTCCGAAAGGGATAGGTTAGGATTTTGGTCACGGGAAGTGAAATCGCAATATTCTTTGCAAAAAGTCCCATAGCAACTAACCAGCCAGGCTCACCAAATACGGGACGATCTACGAGCAGCCAAAGCGTCAAGGAAGTCATCCACCATACCGACGCAAATATTAGAGTCCACAGAAAAAGTGGCACGGTGTGCAGGTTAAGCCAGCGTATAGGGGCTAAAACGGTTATGCCGACTGCTTCAGTTAAATGGTGGCCTGCCGATTCTTGCAGAGAGCCACTGCCCCCACCCAGCGAGTCGACATGCCCCGAAAAGATATGGTAATCGTGTCCAATCCCCAAAACGACCGTGGCAATACTCCATAAACTAACCATAACCAACAAAATGCTGGCAGGAAAAACCGGAGCGGCGATTAGTGGTGCAATGATCTCGTTCACAATGGCTCTAACAAGAAAATGATTTAAAATCCTTCATTCGAGAAACAAGATATTCAGGATACCAACAATTTGCAGGTTCATGTTTTGTACGCTTTTAAGGGGGGCGGCATTTTCCCAGCCAGTAGGCGCAGCCAATGCTTCTTACAAAGGTATTCACAGTAGTTTTATGGTTAATCTCGATAAATTACTGGCCTGAGAGGGGCGAATCGCCGAATCCTTACTAAACAGTGGCCCCACTTCTCGCGATTCGTCACTTCAGACTCTGGCCAGTTTGAAGTGGGCAAGCTAAAATGTTGCCGTTTGGGAAACACCGTGCCGCCGCTGTGGCGAAATGGCAGACGCAGCAGACTTAAAATCTGCTGGGACGTAATTGTCCCGTGTGGGTTCGAGTCCCACCAGCGGCACTCTGTTTATGTAAATATCGTTTTTTATCACCGGTCAAGGCACTTGGAATAAGTGCCTCTCTATTCGAAGAGAGTCTTTTCTGCTTCGTTCGAATTTACCATCGGCTCCGACCTAGGAAGAATGAGTTCAAACGTCGTTCCTTTGCCTTCTTCGGATTCAACCTGGATCGTTCCACCATGCTCCTCCGCTATCTTTAAGCTGACAGGCAAACCCAATCCCGTTCCTCGGCTTCCTTTGTTGGACTCAAACATCGAAAACACTTTTTTCAGTTGAGTTACTGGAATGCCGACACCATTATCACTGATCGCGATTCGAGAAAACTTGGAATCCGATTTTAGCGTTAGAGTCACAACGGAATTCTCTCGACCTCGACACGCTTCAATCGCATTGACCACGAGATTCAACAATGCTCGGTGTATTGCTTCTTCTTCTAGTGAATGAGAAATATCGGGAGATACGGATACCCACCTTAAGTCGACTTGGTTTTCGTCCGCACGAGATTTAGCCAACTGGACCACGTCATTTATTAGCTGATTTAGGCTAATGCTACGACGAATTGGCACCCGGTCCTTACTCATAGTGAGCATATCCAGAACCAAACTCTCGATTCGTTCTTGATTCTTTGCACAAATCCGCCAACCGCGTTGAGTGGTTTCCCATTCCTGAGAGTTGATTCCTTCTTGAACCAAGTATCCTCCCCCTTTTAGCCCTTGAACAATATTCTTGATGTGGTGTGATAGCGTCGCGATGGTTTGGCCCATTACGGCCAAACGTTCTGCTTGAACCATGTTCTGATAAAAGGAAGTATCTTCGATCGCTAAAGCGGCTTGATGCCCGATTGCGACTAATAGTTTCAAATGTTCGTGATTGAAAATATGGTCAGCGTTTTGAGCATACCGACCAACGCTAAACATTGTGTCGATGTAAATAACACCGACCGTATCGTAACGACCTTTCATGGGTACGCAGATCGCTTCTCTAACACCATCAGCGGAGATACTCGCACTAGGCTTCCAACGAGCGTCATCGTGCGCGTCGCTTGTAAGAACGCCTTCACCATGTTGCGTCACATAATCCAGTATGGTCCTACTAATGGTCAATCGATCATTTCTGGAATGTTTACGATCCTTTCGACACGCAGGCCGCAAATCTCCTGATTCAAAATCGGTCAGCATGATGCACCCGCGGTCGCATTCGATCCACTGAAATATGAGATCGAGAATTTGCGTTAGCAGTTGATCAATGTCTAGAGTTCGACTTACTGCCAAGCTCGTTCGATAAAGAATCTCCCATAGACTTTTCTCGTGCCCAGGAGTATCCGTGTTGAGAGCTTCCGAGGCGGTGATGGGTATGACCGCACTACGCCAATCCGCAGTCTGGTCGATAGCGGATTCGTCGGCAGACAAACGCCCAACGATTTGTGATGCATCTCCGCCAATCGCCTGAACAATTTCAATGGACCGAGGCTTTGTTTCGAAAGGTACAGGCCGATGGATGAACAAAAGCGTCTGCCGACCGATTTGGATTCTGTCACCATGATGTAGAACACTTTCCGAAACTCGAAGTTGGTTGACAAAGGTTCCATTGCTACTCCCGAGGTCTCGAAGGCGAAACTCGCCGTTTACGCACTCGATTTCAGCATGATTCCTAGAGGTCTCCGTATCGGAAAAATGAATGTCGCATTGAGATTCTCTTCCGATTTTGCGTTTCCCATCCCCCAACTGGAATTGGTAGCCAGTACGGATTCCTCGAATAACAGTAAGAATTGCCATAACACAGATTGAACAGCGATACGAAACGAATGACTAGTCATTGTAGCTATTCGTTTTTACCGGAATCATCGTTAAAGTCGAGCCGATCGTAAAAAATGCTCTAGATTCAGTGCGCATAAGGATTTGCAAAGCACTAGTGTCTATGGCATCTATCAGACACCAACCTGCCTGCTTTCCTTTGTTCACCTGGAATCTCAAATCTTAAAAATGAGTGGCGCGATGGCTACTTCCTCAGCCACACCATGTTCAGCACATGTGAACGAAAACTCTAATTCGATCCAATTGGCTTCGGATTCAATCGCTGCTGGCCTGACCTTTATGCTCATTGCTAATGTTCTGCAGAGAGGGATTGGCTTTGTTAGAAACGTGGGCTTTTGTAGCTTCTTGCCCGAAGAGCAATTAGGCCTCTGGGCCTTAGCCAGTAGCTTTTTTGTATTAGGTGCCCCCTTAGCAGTTCTGGGCCTTCCAGGAACCTTCGGGCGGTTTGTCGAAACCTATCGTGTTCGAGGCCAACTACCAGCGTTCCTGGTACGTATTTTTTTGATGTCGTTAATCGGCACAGGCGTGATGTCGATTGCACTTCTCGTAATGCACCAAGCCTTAGGACATTTGATTCTAGGTATTGATACCACGTTTCAAACCATGGCATTGATCGTAGCGACGTTAGGTGCTGTGATACTGTTCAATGTTTCCACCGAGCTTGCCAATGGTCTAAGGCAATCCAGGATCGCATCGATGATGCACTCCTCAAGCTCACTTACCTTTACCGTTATTAGCGTGATAGTTTTAATGATTTGGCCAGACTGGCGATCAATTGTACTGGCCTTTGGCCTTTCGTCGTTGTTGGCTCTGTGGCCACTCTGGCGGCTTAAGACTGTGATTGCAGAGTCATGCGTAGGCAAAGCCAGCACTCTGAAACCGAGCGATATGTGGAAACGCATCCTGCCCTTTGCTGCAAGCGTCTGGACGTTGAATTTGCTCATCAATTTGTTCGAGGTTGTTGATCGCTATACGTTACTTTATTTAGCAACGACCCCAGAACAAGGCGCAGCATTGGTTGGTCAGTTTCACAGTGCAAAAATTCTACCGGTTCTGCTCACCAGTCTAACGAGTTTAGTCAGCGCGATGCTACTTCCTTATTTGGCAAAAGATTGGGAATCTGGCGAAATGAGTCGCGTACGAACCTCACTGGCATTCACAACCAAAGCAGCCCTATTCACCTTTTTCTTGATTTCCATAGGAGCCATGATCTTTGCTCCTTGGCTTTTTCAATATGCACTGAAGAACAAATACCAAGAAGGCTTAGAGGCAATGCCTCTGGCACTTATCTACTGCTGTTTTTCCGCTTCAAGCGCATTGCTTCAAAACTACTTTTGGTGTGCTGAAAAAGGGCGAGTTGTAGGATTGATAACCGCATCGGGATTGGTAGCAAATATTTTGCTTAATCTGTGGTGGGTCCCCATTTTTGGGCTCATGGGGGCAATGGCTGCCACCGCTATCTCGGGTGCTGCGATTCTTCTGCTAACTCTGTTCAGTCTGCGGCTGGTGAAGATTAAGCTCGGCCGGTCCTTGTATCTCCTTGCAGTATTGCCACTTTCATTGTTACTTGGACCAACAGTTGCAATGTTTAGTGCTGCAATCGTTGTGATTCTTACAAGCAGGACATCGTACATCTTTGATGATGCGGAAAAGCGATTGCTCGATCACTCACTTCTGCCTTTGCTGTCAAAGGCAGGGATGAAGATTCCTTCCATCTGGCATATCCAGAATCATCCTTAATAACGACATACTCAGACCCAAACACGCGAATCATCGAGCGAGCTAAAAGATTTCTGTTCTTCGTTAGACACGACTCGAATCACAGTTAAGATACACTGGATCCGAACTTTTGGGCCGTACGAACCACTCGCGCCTCTTTCCCCTAAAACTTCTCAACGCGTTAAGAATACCTATGACGACATCTACGAGTATTTGTTGTATCGGTGCTGGCTATGTTGGTGGACCAACTATGGCGATGATCGCTAAGCAATGCCCGGATATACCTGTTCGAGTTGTCGACTTAAACCAAGCGAGAATAAATCAATGGAATTCCGACAATCTACCGGTTTACGAACCAGGACTAGATGAAGTCGTTAAAGAAGCTCGTGGACGCAACCTTTTCTTTTCCACCGATGTCAAAAACAGCATACGTGAATCTAGCATTATTTTCATAGCCGTTAATACCCCCACGAAGTCGTTCGGTGTGGGAGCAGGTCGAGCAGCTAACCTTGAGTTTATCGAAAAATGTGCCCGAACGATTGCTGAATGCTCAAGCGGTCATAAGATCGTTGTCGAGAAGTCTACACTTCCTGTTCGTACTGCAGAGGCAGTTAAACGAATTCTCCATAGCTCGGCAAACGGGGCAACGTTCGATGTTCTAAGCAATCCAGAATTTTTGGCAGAAGGAACTGCGGTCGAAGATCTGCTCAAACCCGATAGAGTTTTGATTGGCGGTGAGTCAAGTGCAGCCATTGAAACGCTGGCTAAAGTTTACGCTCGCTGGATTCCACGTGAAAAAATTCTGACGACGAATTTATGGAGCAGCGAGCTTTCGAAACTGACAGCAAATGCATTTTTGGCACAGCGAGTATCTTCAATCAACGCTATCTCTGCACTGTGCGAAGCCACGGGAGCAGATGTTGACGAAGTAGCTCGTGCCATTGGGACTGATTCTCGCATCGGTCCAAAATTTCTAAAGGCGAGCGTCGGATTTGGGGGCTCTTGCTTTCAAAAGGATATCCTGAATTTAGTCTATCTCTGTGAGCACTTTGGCCTCAAAGAGGTGGCTCAGTACTGGGAACAAGTTGTTTGTATGAACGACTACCAGAAACGCCGTTTCTCATCGAGAATCGTTAGAACTATGTTCAATACCGTTTCCGATAAAAAAATTGCTGTTCTCGGTTTTGCATTCAAAAAGGACACGAATGACACAAGAGAATCCGCAGCCATACATGTATGCAGAGACTTGCTCGATGAACGCGCCAAGCTTTCAATCTACGATCCTCGTGTGCCAGAAGATCAAATTCGAAACGATCTACAGTTAGCATTCGCCGACGCCCTTGGAGAGGTATCAGACAAACATAAGCGACTGATTGAAAAGAACGTCACTGTTCATAAGTCCCTTCTTGACGCAACCCGCGATAGTCATGCACTCGCCGTTCTTACGGAATGGGATGAGTTTAGATCATTTGATGGGAAGACGGTATTCGATTCTATGTTTCGCCCAGCATTCTTGTTCGATGGACGAAATGTGGTCAATCGACAACAACTCACGGAAATCGGTTTTGAAGTTCACAGCATTGGACGGGCTTCAGAAACATTGCTGTAAAAATGCCCAAAATCGATGTAACGTACACCCATATGTTCTGAACTAAAATCCAAAACTGAGTTGTATCGATTACTCTCGTGGGTTAGCGTGGAAGCTTTTTACAAATTTGGCCACACGGGCATCCCAAGCAGTGGCTAGATTATCAACCTTGATATCAGCCCATTTAACATCGAGCCCCTTCAGCAAGCGAGACAATTCTTTAGGATCTGGGTTCAGCGGGATCTTAGCGCTATCGCTTATGGTCAATCGAGCCTCAACGTCATCGCTGACAAGAAAATCCGCTAATCTCCCTGCAACATTAGGGTTCTTCGCTGCAGCCATAACGCTAATGGTATCTGGTACTAACACCGTTCCAAAACTACCTTCCCCTTGATCCGGAAAAACAATCCTAATTGATGGGTTCTTATCACGCATAGTGATTGCTAGGTCCGAATCCACAACCCCCCAATGCACCTCGCCACTCACAACGGCTGAAGCCAATTGCTCGTCGCTCTCGTAAATACGTACATTGTGAATTAGCGAGTCTATCCACTTATCAAAATCTAAGGTCTGATTGTCAGAAGCGATTCTTTGATTCTTATTGATGTCGATTCTTATAGTATCACTGCTCGAGGCAATAATCGCCAGATGGACTCGAACAGAGGGAGATGATAGCGAGGAAATTCCGCACCTGTCCTTCCACTGTGGCATCCCAAGATCCAAAACACTTTTAGGAATGTCAGTCGAATCAATAGCTCGATCATTGATAATTAGCACCCTCGCTCGAGCGGCGAACGCCACCCAATTGCCGTCGGTGTCACGAAAAGAAATTGGCCAATTTCGCGGAATGGCCCAAGTCCGCGACAATAGCAACCCATCGCGTTGCCGCTTGATGGTTCGAAGCAAATCGGAATCCCAAACAACATCAACATCAACATCAAACTTATCCGACAAACTGTTTTGATCAGGTTGCAAGAACTCCAGCCGATCTCCCGGAGGCAAGCTACGCATTACTGTTTGAAATTCGTCTTCGGGAAACTGCCTAGCAAAACTCGCCAGGATCGGACCCGCGTATGTCTGTTTAGAATCGCAATGAACGACTACTTGTTTCTCATATCGAACTGAGCAACCAATTTGGATGTAGCATAGCAAAAGAAGCATTAAAAACGACAAAAGTATGAGACGTTTCTTAAACACGTAATTGCCTCGAAAAAGGTGATGACAATCCGCGAATGGATAGTCCCGAAAATACTTCCGCAGTGTACAACCATTGCACCTAGGTTCAAGCAGAACCTCAAACACCACACCATACTTGCGCGTACCCAAATGGTGCCATCCATCTTTTATGAGCTAAAGCTGCCGCGTGCGGATTAACCGAACTGATTTCTCGCAGATAAGGAGAAGCTACACTCCTAATCAATTGCCGTTTGGCATGCGAAGATAGCGGGACGTAATACCGAATGCTCAGTTGAG
>Ga0315899_10000347_pt1 | contig 57385 bp, 44 predicted proteins | sample LakEriMetagenome_2_FD_203518 | JGI IMG/M metagenome (GOLD analysis project Ga0315899, IMG submission 203518) | Freshwater fungal communities from buoy surface, Lake Erie, Ohio, United States - Buoy 4 MA112 | ecosystem: Environmental > Aquatic > Freshwater > Lake | place: USA: Lake Erie, Ohio... | reverse complement strand
GGGACCCCCTTCTTAGGGGGTAGGCAGTACGACAGGTTGTTGGTCTTGGGGTTTGCTTGGCTGATTGCCGAAGGCCGGTGGTGATAGCGATTGGGTGCATGTCGGTTCGTTCGCTTCGTCGGGGCGGAGTGAACATCGACAAATTCTGTTTGTTCGGCTTATACGGCGGTTTGCCGTCGTTTGCAACCGATCGACTTGAGTCTATCCCTTGTCAAGCGGCCCGTCACCCAATGCTAGCATTCAGAACTTTGCAGGTCTCCAGGGGACAGGCACACGGCGAACCGTCAGTATTTTTAGCTAGCATTAGAGGCCCATAGACATGTGCCTGTCCCCCGCCAGTTACGTTTCGCGATTGCTAGCATTCTGGTTGAGTGCTTGCAGGGGACAGGCACGCGGCGATTCGCCATGGAAGAAATTATTGCTAGCATCCGGGTGACTGCCCCATTGTGAATCCAATCTGTTTCAGATCTTATGATCATCCATAGGCTGCCACCGGAGCATCTCATGGGGTTTGAGCAGAACCTAAATTCAACCCTTCGACCTGTGCTCACCCCCCCTAAAGCGGCTTGAATTGACGCGAAACTAGCCAATCGCTACCCTCTAAACGCTTTGATCTTCGGAAAAATCGTAAGATTGCTTACAATCCGATCGATCTCTGATTACACAAAATCCTCGTCCGGTCTTTACCTCGGCTGCTGAAAACATGGAATTTATCGAAAAACTCTGGGAAGGGACTACCAACGCTGTCAACGGGGTTCTGACCGGGGTGGACCGCGGTCTGACCGTCCTTTTCGGATCCGCAAACTCTCGCCAACTCAAACGTTACGGCGAACTGGCCCGACGCGTCGGGGAACTCGAACCCCGAATGGTTGCTCTCTCCGATGCTGAACTCAAAGAGCAAACCCTTGCCCTGCGCCAAAGAATCAAGGACGGACAAACCATCGAGGATATCCTAGTCGAAGCCTTTGCCGCATGCCGCGAATCCGGTCGACGCTTCCTCAAAATGCGTCACTACGACGTCCAACTCATCGGTGGAATGGTGCTTAACGGCGGAAACATCGCCGAAATGATCACCGGTGAAGGTAAGACACTCGTCGCTACACTCCCTGCCTATTTGAACGCTCTCGAAGGCAAAGGGGTCCATGTCGTAACGGTCAATGATTACTTAGCCCGCCGCGATATGGAATGGATGGCACCCCTCTACATGGGACTTGGACTAACCGTTGGCAACATCCAAAGCGGTATGGACAACGATAGTCGCCAAAAAGCCTACGCCGCTGATATCACCTACGCAACAAACAACGAACTAGGTTTCGACTACCTCCGCGACAATATGCGAATGGCCGCCCGCGGCGATGATCGTTTCCCAAGCTACCTTCAACAGGTTCAAGGCCCTCTGCATTACGCAATCATCGACGAAGTCGATAATATCCTGATCGACGAAGCACGCACTCCACTGATCATCTCCGGGCCAGCCATGCGTGACTCAGCTAAATACACCGAAGCCGATCGAGTCGCTCGCGGTCTAAAACGTGAAGAACATTTCGTCGTCAACGAAAAAGATCATACCGTCAATTTGACCGATTCAGGTGTCCGCGAAGCCGAACGTATCGCCGGCGTCGAAAGCTTCTACACCGTCGGAAACATGGAATGGCCTCACTTGATCGATAACGCTCTGAAGGCCCACCATTTGTACCGTCGAGATGTTAACTACGTTAATCGCGATGGTGAAATCATCATCGTCGATGAGTTCACCGGCCGACTCATGGAAGGTCGCCAATGGTCCGACGGACTCCATCAAGCCGTCGAAGCCAAAGAAGGTGTGAAGATCAAGGAAGAGACTCAAACCCTCGCAACAATCACCCTCCAGAACTTTTTCAAACTCTACAAAAAACTCTCGGGTATGACCGGTACTGCAATGACCGAAGCCCAAGAGTTTAGCAAGATCTATAAGCTCGGTGTGGTCGAAGTCCCCTCCAACCGTCGACTGCAACGTATCGAATTTCCCGACGCAATTTACTTGTCCGAAAAAGAAAAATACGATGCCGTTGCAGAAGAAATCGACAGGGTCAACAAGTACGATACGATCGAATTCAAAGATCGTAATAAAGGTTCATTGATCGGCAACATCACCGCTCAGTCTGAAACAACCATCTCGATCAAAAAAGCGGATTCGAAGGAAGTCGTTGAAATACAAAAGTCCGAGGTTGCTGATGTCGAGCACGCCGGTAGACCTATCCTCGTCGGTACCGTCTCGATCGAGAAAAGCGAAAAACTTTCACACTTGCTCGAACAGCGAGGGGTCAAACACCAAGTCCTCAACGCGAAAGCTCATAAACGCGAAGCGGAAATTATCGCTCAAGCAGGTCGTGTCAACGCTGTTACCATCGCAACGAACATGGCTGGTCGTGGTACAGACATCCTCTTAGGCGGCAACCCAGAAACCATGGCTTGGGCCCAACTACAACACAAGTACCAAACACGCTTGGATGTCCCCAAAGAAGAGTGGGATGGACTTGTCGAACAAATCAAACAGAACGAGAAAATGGAACAGGAAGGTGAATACGTCCGCAACCTCGGCGGACTGTATGTGATCGGAACCGAACGCCACGAGTCGCGACGGATCGACCTTCAACTTCGAGGTCGTTGCGGTCGCCAAGGTGATCCGGGCTCGAGCCGATTTTTCTTGTCACTCGAAGATGACCTAATGCGAATATTCGCAGGCGATTGGGTCCGCAATATGATGCAACGCATGGGGATGGGAAACGGCGAGGCTATCGAAAGCCCTTATGTTTCCAAGCGGATCTCTGGAGCTCAAAAGAAGGTCGAAGAAAGACACTTCGAAGCTCGCAAAAACCTACTCGAGTACGACGAGGTGATGGATCACCAACGCAAGCGTGTCTACACCTATAGGCAACAAATACTCGAAGGAAAGAGCTGTCGCGAACTGGTCATGCACCAACTCAGGGAACAAATCGAGTCGAATGTCGATCAGTTCTCGGATCCTATGTTCGGCCCAGAATCCTACGCCCGTTGGGCAGGCCCTCGCTTGGGCGTCCAACTTGAACCTAAAGATTTCCGAGGTATCGAACCTCAAACGGCAATTCTCTACGCGAAGGAACAAGCCGAACGTTTTGCCGAAACGCAAATCCTCGATGCCATCGACGAAAATCTCCCAAGCGAAGAAGATCAGTCGGAGTGGAATTGGGAAGCGATGGTCAAATGGGTCAACAACCGCTTCAACACAAACTATACCGTCAGCATGCTCAAAAAGATCGATCGAGATCGCATGGACGAGGAGTTCATCGGTAAAGCCAATACCTACATCGACGGAATCGATCTTAGCCAAGGAGAGATGTTCCTGGATCCAGAGTACGGTAATAAAATGCTCTCGACTTGGATGAAAAACAAATTTGGAATCAACGTTAATCCCGACGAACTCAAAGGGGCCGAACCAGAAACCGTCAAGAAGATCATGCTCGATGCGGCCGAGCAAGCTTACTTCGACCGCGAAATTCAATTCCCCGTCTTGGTCGGTTTTCATCGCTTTCGAACCCAAACTGGTCCGAACACCTTCACCATCGATGGTGCAGCACTTTCGGAATGGGCTTCGGCTCGATTCCAGGACCCCGATGTTTTTGAAAAACTTAGGGCCAATTCCGAAAAGCCATTCGAAGTGCTCTTGGAAGTTAGCCGCGCTCAAGCAATCCGATCTCGCGAAGTCTGGGATCAAGCCCACTTGAAACTCGACTCTGTCTTCGGAAAAAACACAGACAAAAAAATGTCGGAGTTTGCCACCGGCAAAAGCTCAGCTGAATCGCTCGCCCAGTGGATGCAAAAGGAGCTTGGCTGGAAGGGATCACCCGAGGAATTACTCATCAGCGATCGGCAAGAATGCTTCGCTAAACTCAGCCAAGCCTACGACGATCGTTACCATCCGGAAATCCGACGCATGGAAAGAACGGTGTTATTACAAACACTCGATTCGAGTTGGAAAGACCATCTCTTGGCCATGGATCACGTCCGATCAAGCGTCGGCTTCCGTAGCATGGGACAGATGGATCCAAAGGTCGAATTCAAGCGTGAAGGGATGCGGCTGTTCGATCAAATGTGGCTCTCGATCGGCGAGCAAATCACCGACGTGATCTTTCGTATGGAAGCGATCGAAGAAGGCATGGTCGAAAGTTCCTTTGTCGAAACAAGCGCCCGTCACGATGCCTTCGAGGATTCGAACTTTCTATCCGAAGAAAAAGCTGAGGATCTTAAAGCAGCCGACCAAGCCGGCGCTGCTCAAGCCGAACCCAAAACCATCCGCAACCGAGGCGAAAAAGCGGGCCGCAATGATCCGTGCCCCTGCGGCTCGGGTAAAAAGTTCAAGAACTGCTGCATGAGAAAGCAAGTCTGATGCCAAACGATAAAACTATGCGAATCACGCTTCAAACGAACTTGTGGCTCGCACGGTTGATGGCTCTGATTCTCTTGTCTCTATGCACCAGATACGCCCTGGCAGAAAATTCGCAAAAGCCTAATATCGTTTTGATCGTATCGGACGATCAAGCTTGGACCGACTACGGATTCATGGGGCATCCACATCTAAAAACCCCACACCTCGATCGCCTCGCATCCGAAAGCTTGATATTCCGCCGAGGTTATGTCCCCTCAAGTCTCTGCTGTCCAAGCCTAGCAACGATCCTCACTGGCCGCTTCCCTCACCAGCACAAAATCACCAGCAACGATCCACCCATCGTTGCTGGTCTAACCGGTAAGAATTTTCACGATTCGGAGGCCTTCAAATCCGGTCGAGAGCGGATGAATCAACACATGCAAGCCGTAGCCACCTTGCCCCGGGTACTAAAAGACAACGGCTATCTAACTTTGCAAACCGGCAAGTTTTGGCAGGGACATTACTCCCACGGAGGCTTTACGCATGGAATGACCCAAGGCGCCCGACATGGCGACGATGGACTGCAGATCGGTCGCAAAACCATGAAGCCCATCGAGGAGTTTATCGATACGGCAAACCAGGAAAACAAGCCTTGGATGATCTGGTATGCTCCGATGCTTCCTCACGATCCACATAACGCACCGGAAAAATATCTCCATCGCACTCGACCTCTCGCACCTAGCGAAACGGTTGCCAAGTATTGGGCAAACGTCGAATGGTTCGACGACACCATCGGGCAACTGATGCAAATTTTAAACGCCAAGGATCCGGCCAAAAATACGATCGTTGTGTATGTCACCGACAACGGCTGGATTCAAGACCCCCAGAGCCCTAAGTATGCACCCAAGTCAAAGCAATCCCCTTACGAGGGGGGGCTTCGCACACCGATCATGATTCGCTGGCCAGGCAAAGTCACTCCTCGGGAGTCGAAAAATTTAGCACACAGCATCGACTTGATGCCCACGATACTCCAATGCGTCGACGTGGATCTTCCCGAAGCATTGCCGGGTATAGACCTACTTGATGATAAGGCCACCGAGGCCCGAAAGATCGTCTTCGGCGAATGCTTCACCCACAACGCTAACAACCTGGATGACCCCAAGGAGAATCTTCGCTGGCGGTGGGCGATTCGTGAGAAATGGAAGTTGATTATCCCAAACCCATCGATCGAGAAAGAGGGAGTCCTCGAACTCTACGACCTAGAAGCTGACCCAACCGAAGAACACAATCTCGCCGGCTCGAATCGCGAATTGGTTGAGCAGTTAGGGGATGAAATAGACCATTGGTGGCCTGAATGTTCGCGATCGCGCTAAAGATGCTCTTCCACGACCGAGCGAAATATCTCGGTTTGGTTCTTGGAGTTGCTTTTTCGACTTTGCTGATCAATCAGCAACTAGGGATATTCATCGGACTCATAACCCGCGCCGGTGCGGTGATTGTCGATGTGCCTCAAGCCGACATCTGGGTGATGGACCCAGGGGTGAAAAACCTCGATACGATCTTTCCATTGCGAGACACCGAACTAGGCCGAGTTCGAGGGGTACCAGGTGTCGATTGGGCTGTTCCACTCTACAAATCGAATGTGACAATTCGGACTGGAAACGGGGAGCTCGAAGCTTCTTTGCTCATCGGTGTCGACGATAGTACGCTTATCGGATTACCGCCCGAAGTGGTGATGGGAAGTATCGATGATCTAAGGCGTCCGGACGCGGTTGCCGTGAGTGTTGATGGCTTTCGCAAGGTATGGCGGAACGAACCACTATCACTCGGAAATATCGCGGAGCTAAACGATCGTCGGGCTGTCGTTGTCGCAATCTTGAAAGACTCTCCAAAGTTCACCTCTTCGATTACGTTCTTCACACGTTACTCACAAGCTTTGCAGTACACCAACAACGGACGCAATCAAATGTCGTTTATCGTTGCGCGAAGCGCCCCCGGGATGACTCCCGAGGAAGTCTCTAGAAACATCGTTTCTCGAACGGGTCTGCAAGCCATGAGCGCGGAAGACTTTCGGTATAAAGCGATCATGTACGTGGTTCAAAACACTGGTATCCCCATCAGTATCGGAACCGTGGTCGCTTTAGGGGTGCTTGTGGGGATCGCGGTCGTTGGTCTGATGTTTAATTTGTTTGTGCTTGAAAACCTCAAGCAGTTCGCGGTGCTCAAAGCGATCGGTACGAGCAATCTGCGGCTCATCGGAATGGTCTTTTTGCAAGCAGCAGTCGTTGGTTTTGTCGGTTTCAGCGTGGGGCTTTTTGGAGCGACCATGTTCTTTGAAACAGCGGGCAAGAGCCCCACGTTTCAAGGGTTTTATCTACCCTGGTATGTCGCTGCGGCATCCGGTGCGGTGGCTGCTGCGATCATTGTCTTGGCGGCTCTGCTAGCCATGCGACGAGTCCTGTTTGTCGATCCCGCGATCGTATTTCGAGGCTGATCGTGAGCAAGGAACATGTCGTCCAAGGCGATATTGCCGTCGAATGCAAAGGTGTGATCAAGGACTTCGGTTCTGGGAGCGTCAAACAACGAGTACTGCACGGAATCGATTGGCAGATCCCTATCGGCGCGACCACCTTTTTGGTCGGGCCAAGTGGATGTGGTAAGACGACCCTCATTTCGATCATCGCAGGTCTGCTGACGCCAACCGAGGGTTCAGTGAGGATTCTCGATCAAGAGATCACCAAGATGCGGCGCAGTCGTGTGGTAAAATTTCGGGCCCATCGACTCGGGTTTATCTTTCAGCAATTCAACCTCCTACCGAGTCTTACGGCCGTTGAGAATGCCGCTGTTTCCCTGGTCGTTCAAGGATCGACTTTGGCTGCTGCCAAGAGGCAAGCATCTGTGCTGTTGGATAAGCTCGGCATGGAGCAAAACAAGTTCAAGTATCCGAACCAGCTTTCGGGTGGACAGCAGCAGCGAGTGGCCATCGCGCGAGCTTTGGTGCACAATCCTCAAATTGTCATCAGTGACGAGCCAACCGCATCGCTCGATGCCGAGACGGGTCGTGAGGTCATGGAACTGCTTCGACAGGTCGCTTCGGCGAAAGACCGGGCAGTGATCGTCGTGACGCATGACAATCGTATTTTTCCTTTCGCCGACTACATCGCCACGATGTCCGACGGTCGTATCGATTCCTTCTGTAGAAACGCTTCCTAGCAGGGAATTCATCCATGGAACGCTACCTGAAAGCACTGCTTGCCCTCGGTTCCATCTTGGGAGCTGGTTTGCTGCTAGCACAAGCGGTTCGCTTGATCGAGAAAAACACTCCGAGCGAAAAGAAATACACGGTGAGAAATTTGCCGCCGACGGCTCCTGTTTCAACTCGATCGAAGGATCCACAGTCGGGCTCCGCCTTCATCGGAGGAGTTGGTATCGTCGAACCCGTTGGTGAGGCTACTGTCATTGGATCCCAGCTTCCAGGAGTCGTTGAAAAGGTCTTTGTCGAACCTGGGGCTGTTGTTGAGCAAGGCCAGGAGTTGCTGCAACTCGATTCGCGAAGCGCGATCGCCGATCAGGGTGTCGCCGAAGCAGAGCTCAGAGCTCAGCAGGCCAAGCTTGTCGAACTGCAGATGCAAGTCGACGTGTTGCGAGCTCGCTTCGATGCCGCTGCATCGATGCTAGACCAAGCCTCGGCACTTGAGGCCAATGCAAAAAGAGACTTGGATCGTGCCAACGCAATTGGAGTTTCGAGCGCTCTTTCGCAAGAGGAAATCGATATGCGTCGATTGAATTGGGAGACATCCAAGGCCAAATCTCGCGAAGCTCAAGCGCGAGTTCGCGAGGCTCAGGCAAGTCTCAACATGTTCGATGGCAAGCCTGTGGCTGCAAGCCTTGAGGTTCAACGGGCGGCGGTGGCTCAAGCACAAGCCAATCTCGTGCGGGCTCAAACCAATCTTCAACTACGAACCATCCGAGCACCTAGGTCGGGTACGATACTGAGTGTGAAAATTCGCCAAGGGGAGTTTATCCCCGCTTCGATTCTTGCCAATCCTCTGATCACCATGGGTCAGATCGATCCGCTACATATACGCGTCGATATCGATGAGTCGGAGATTCCTCGGTTTCGTTCTGACTCTGTTGCGACAGCGACTTTGCGGGGTTCAAGCGGCAATGGGGTCAAGCTTGAGTATGTACGTACTGAACCATTGGTCATTCCGAAACGAAACCTCACCGGCACGGTCTCCGAAAGGGTCGATACGCGTGTTATGCAGGTGATTTATTCGGTCAGCCCCAAATCGCTACGTGCGATTGTCGGCCAGCAGGTCGATGTCTATATCGAAGACAATTCAGCAAAGAACTAGGGGAGTACGAGTACGACAAAAATCAGTGGCCTGTATCGTTCCCCACAATAATCTCTCAAGAACCCCATTTTATTGGTATAATTTGGATTGTCTTCATCCTTCCTCCTACAAGCTAAGCCTCTACGATGATACTTCGCCCCCATTTGATTGTTGTTTGGCTTGCTTTTGCGACTTTTGCTCTTTGGGGTGTTTCCAACACCCATGCGCAGACGATGGTGCAAGTGGTACCAGAGCAAATTCAGCTTCATGCGTTTCAGCCCGAGCAGATCGTCTCGGTTCGTGAACTCTTTGCAGACAAGTCTTTTTCGAAACCACTTACGAAGGATTCAGGGCTGACACTAAGGCTCGATGATCCGCAGATCGCTGAACTCATCGAGTCTGCCGATGGGACATGGATCCTTCGAGCCAAGGGGAGTGGGTCTACGATCCTCAAGGCGAACGTCAAAAATACTCAGGGTGTTGAGGTACAGGGGCAAGCTCGCGTGTTTGTCGCATCGAATCAAGGGGTTGTCGATTGGGAATTCGAAAACCACGTCCAGCCGATCCTTTCGAGAAACGGTTGCAATATGGGTGCCTGCCACGGAGCCTTGGCGGGCAAAGGCGGATTCCGACTTTCCTTGAGGGGATATGATTCGATCAACGACCACTTCAATATGGTCAAACAAGACAATGGCCGACGCGTCGAGCTGGCCCAACCCGAGAGCTCATTGATCCTGCTCAAGCCGACCGGTCTGGTTGAACATCAAGGTGGAGTTCGATTGCAGCCCGATTCCATCGATTATCGAATTTTGCTCGAATGGATTTCCTCAGGTGCTCAAGCGGTTGAATCTACAGACCCTAAACTCGAATCGATCGAGCTTCTTCCAGCTGCGGTGGCTTTAAGACCAGCCGATCGAGATCAATTGACTTTGATTGCTCATTATTCGAATGGACGCAAGGAGGATGTCACGAGGTGGGCTAAGTTCTCTTCGAGCGACGAATCCGTAGCGCTGGTGGATGGTCAGGGGCGAGTGCAAATCGTTGGACCTGGCGAAGGTACGATCGTTGCGTGGTTCTCTAGCCGTATCGCTTCATCGCGAGTCCAAGTTCCTTTCGCTCCCGAAGCGACAGCAGCTCTGTCGCTTGGGGCGATCCAAGAGAGACTCGGAATGGCCAATCCAATCGACCAGCATGTCGCAGCGCAACTTGCGACACTGCGAATCTGGCCTTCTGACCGTTGTACCGACGAAGAGTTTCTTCGCCGCTCGAGTTTGGATGCCACCGGGGCGATTCCTACGGTAGAGCAGATTGAGCAGTTTCTAGCCGATCGTTCACCAGACAAGCGTTCTCGCTGGATCGAATCATTGCTCAACAGTCCTCAATTCGTCGATTATTGGGCTTATCGATGGTCCGATGTCTTGATGCTCAACAGCAATCTTTTGCGCACCGACGGCGTGAAAGCTTATTATCAGTGGATTCGAAGCTCGGTGGAGCAGAACAAGCCATGGGATGCGATGGTGCGAGAGGTACTCACGGCCACCGGGAATTCTCTCGACAACGGTGCAACGAATTTTTATGGGATTAATCAAGATCCCGAAACGATGACCGAGAACGCATGCCAGGCATTCCTTGGGCTTTCGATTGGTTGTGCCAAATGCCATAACCACCCGCTGGAGAAGTGGACCAATGACCAGTACTATGCGATGGCCAATCTTTTTGCAAGAGTTCGGGCGAAAGGTTGGGGGGGCGAGGTGCGCAACGGGGAATCAGCCCGAACGGTCTTTGTGGTTGAACGAGGAGATCTGATCCAACCTCTGAGAGGAAAACCGCAAGCACCCGCGCCGCTGGATGCACCACCGATCGATTCGGAATCGACCGAGGACAGACGGATTGTGCTTTCAGAATGGATGACATCACCAAGCAATCCGTATTTCACGCGTGCGATTGTCAATCGCATCTGGGCTGCCTATTTTGGCATCGGGATCGTCAATGCGGTGGATGATTTGCGAGCAAGCAATCCGGAGAGCAATCCAGAATTAATGGCATATTTGAGTCAATACCTCATCGTGAACCGATACGACTTAAAGACTCTCATGCGGCAGATCATGAACTCGGAGACGTATCAGCGGTCGAGCATTCCTAGAGAAGGAAACCAAGCCGATCGCAAATATTTTTCGCATTACTATCCCAAACGACTCATGGCAGAAGTGATCCATGATGCGATCGCAAGTGTCACGGCAGTACCGAGTGAATTCAATAAGATCGTCTTTCTCGGCGGTGACAGAAACGACACCAAGCTCTATCCGAAGGGGACCAAGGCGATTCAGCTTTTTGATTCCAGCGTTGAGAGCAATTTCCTAAAGACATTTGGACGCAATCAACGGCGTATCACGTGCGAATGCGAACGGAGCGATGAGCCGAGTATCGTCCAAGCCTTGCATCTTGCCAACGGTGAAACGCTCAACAATAAACTTGCGGAGAAGGGTGGGATTGTCGATCAGTTGCTCGAAAAGTTTCCGCAGGACAACGCCGCCTTGGTTCGCGCCGCTTACCTCAGAACGCTATGCAGAGAGCCGACTGTCGACGAGCAGCGAGCGATTGTTCAAGAGATTGAGAGAAACGCTCAGGAGCGGCACTTGGCGATCGAAGATCTCCTTTGGAGTCTGATGAGTTCCCGCGAATTTTTATTCAATTACTGACAGCAAACTGCATTCGAGTTCGAACAGTGGCACAGAGATCTTTTCCGAGACGAAAACCGTCCATTTGGATGATGATCGTTTTGCTTGGTGTCATTGCTAAATTTAGTTTGGCTCAGGCACCCGAGTCGTTGGTGGTTCGCTGGGATTTCGAAAGCGAAGAAACATCAAAACTCCGCTTAGTTGGTACGGTGCATCGAGATATTCCAGGCCCGCGTGCTCCGCTCTATCCGGATTTTGATGCAAACAACACGGCTGTAAAGCTCGATGGCAACGGAGGGCATCTGGAGTTTGACGATCCAGGCACGCAAAGCGATTTTGATTTTGGCAATGAGGATGCCATGACCCTAGAAGCATGGGTGCAAGCCGAATCGCTTCGTCCGGGTGAGTTTGTCTATATCCTCGGGAAAGGTCGAACGACAGCCAGCGGACCGTTGAGCGACAATCAGAACTGGGCTTTGAGGATCCGGGAAAAGAATCAGCAAGGTTGCGTGAGTTTTTTGTTCGCCACACCAAAAATTCCGTCTGATGCAACCAAAGACTCGCATTGGCATCGCTGGACGAGCACGAATGGCTTCGTGCCCGGTAAGCTTTGGCATCACGTTGCCGTTAGCTATCGCTTTGGTCACCCAGACTCGATTCGATGCTGGATCGATGGCAAGTCGATGCAAGGGGATTGGGACATGGGTGGCAGGACGACACTGGCTCCGGTCGTCGATAACGATGCGATTTGGATTGGCTCTTCGCGGGGTGGAGCGCCGGGCAATAGTTTCCGAGGCTCGCTGGATTCGATCGCGATCCATCGAAAACTTTTCGATGATTCGCAAATGGTTGCCCGGTACAAAACGACCGATGTCGAGCGACCGGCGAAATTAGCCATCGAGTTTATGCCAACACTCGATGTTCCCGCCAAGGGTGTTCTGATGACACTTCACGAAGGTTTACCGAGCCATACGCGTTGGCTAAACGAGGGGGAGGCATTTCCCGAGACAACCATGCAAATGGTTCTTGAATCGATGTTGCTAGATCGCTTACCGCAGCGATTCGATGATTGGGGGATTCGAAGTGTTTGGACAGATCCGGTGCTTGTGCGACTAGCTGCAGACATTGAGTTGCCTGCAGGCCCTCAAACGTTGCTGATGCGAGTTCGAGGCACCAGTCGACTCTGGTGCAATGGGACACTGGTAGCTCGAAGCAAGACGCTGACAGGTTCTCCGAGCGGGGAGGAGCCGATGACTCCAGTGACATCCGGACCTTTTCCTCAAACGAGAGTTGCGGAGCATCGGCAGCAGCAAGTCCAAGCCGATATCGATGTTCCTGCCGACGGTAAAGTTCGCATTGTCTTGGAAACGATCGTGGGGGGCAAAGGCTTTAGAACCGATCCGGGTGAAACATGTGTCGGCTGGATCGACAAGCAATCCCAATTGCTTAAATTGGTTTCCTCCGGAGCTGGTTCGGCTTGGATCCCCTACGACGATCTGAACATTGTGCCGGCTTTGGATCGCGTCGAAAAACAGATGCAGCAAGCCGATAGGGAGCTTAGGCGTAAGCTGGCCAGTTCCCAGGATTCCTTCTGGGAGAAAAGGCATGCGATGGCCAAGCAGTGGGCCGAAGATCATGTGGTAAAGGTTCCCGATAATCGCGGTGCAAGTGACAGGCATCCGATCGATGCGTTTCTTGATGCGAAAATCCAAGTCGCTTTGCAGCATATGTCCAAAAAGGATGACGAGCTTGACCAGCAGCGTCAGGCAAGTGTTGGGTTGTATCGAGAGAAGATTCAACCGTTGTTAGCGCAACGGTGCGGACGGTGCCATCTGGATGGTCTTCAAGGAGGTCTGAGCCTCGTTGATCTACAGAGCATGCTCGCAGGGGGCGACTCAGCAGAGCCCGCTGTTGTGCCTGGCAATCCGCAGCAGAGCCTAATCATTCGTCGCGTTCTTGCTGATGACGCTCACGAGCGAATGCCGCCTGGGGGGCAAAGGTTATCGCCCGAGGAGATCGAATCGCTCACGAATTGGATCGCAAGCGGTGCGGCTTGGAGGCAAGAGCCGATAGACGAAAAACAGATTCGCCCCTCAGCGCTCTTGGACGATGCCAGTTTTCTCCGAAAGGCCAGTTTTGATCTGATCGGATTACCTCCGACGGAGCAAGATCTAGACGATTTTTTGGCCGACACGCGACATGACAAACGTCGCCGAGTCGTCGACAAGTTGCTGGACGATCCGCGTTGGGCGGATGCATCGATGGGCTATTGGCAGGATGTGCTAGCTGAGAATCCGACACTTATCAATGCAAGTCTGAACACAACGGGTCCTTTCCGATGGTTCCTCTATGATGCTTTTTGTGATAACAAGCCTGTGGATCGATGGGTAAGCGAGTTGGTATTGATGCGGGGTAGTGTGCACGAAGGCGGGAGCGCTGGTTTCGGGCTTGCGGGCGACAATGACGCTCCCCAAGCGGCCAAAGCGCAGATTCTTGCAAGTGCTTTTCTGGGGATCGAGACGCAATGTGCCAGGTGTCATGACTCCCCCTATCATCATTCGACGCAAAAAGATCTTTTTTCGATTGCATCGATGATTGAGCAAAAGCCGCTGACGGTACCCAGATCCAGTCGGGTTCCTGATGCATTCTTTGCCAACAAAACCCGAGAACCACTGATTCGTGTGACACTTGATTTCAATAAGCCGGTGGAGCCAGCTTGGCCTTGGCCGGATCTCTTCGACGAATTACCTGATACCCATGGATCAACTCGCGAACAATTGGCGACATACTTGACAGTGCCACAGAATCGCCGATTCGCAAAAGTCTTTGTCAATCGTCTTTGGAGACGGCTTATGGGAGCCGGGATCGTCGAGCCACCTGGCGATTGGCAAAGCGCCAAAGCGAGTCATCCGGAACTACTCGATTGGTTAGCCAATGAGCTGTTGCGATCGGAATACGATTGCAAGGCGATTATTCGCCTAATCGCTACAAGCGAGGCTTATCAGAGGCAGGCCATAGGAAGCAACCGCAAGTCGAGTTCTGAAAGAAGGTTTTTCGCTTCTCCCGATCCACGCCGGTTGGAGGCCGAGCAGATCGTCGATGCTTTGGTTCACTGCTCAGGACGAGTGATGGATGTTGAGGAGTTGACCTTTGATCCGGATGCTAGGAGGCCCTCGAGCAATCGATTGACACTCGGGGTTCCTCGCAGGGCTTGGATGTTTGCCAATCTTGCGAACGAACGGGATCGTCCCTCGCTGAACTTGCCCAGGGCACAAGCGATCGCGGATCTGCTCTTGGTATTTGGATGGAATGGAGCAAGACAGAATGCTCGCACCGATCGGGAGTCTTCGGCCAATGCGTTGCAGCCTGGGATGATGTCCAATAGCATCACTAGCGGTCATTTAATTCGCGCAGTGCGCGGTGGGGATTTGGCTGCTCTTGCCATCGAGGCTAGGTCGCCGGAAGAACTGGTTAAGCAAATTTATAAGCGATACCTTGGGCGCCTGCCAAGGGAGGCCGAATTGGTCCAGTTTCGAGAGATATTGAGTGCTGGATTCAACGATCGAATTGTGCAGCATTTCGCGATTGCACAACCCTCGGACTCATTTCCACGTGTGACATGGTCGAATCATTTGCGTCCCGAGGCCAACGAGATTTCTATAGAACTCGAGAAACTCGCGCGTGAGGGTCCAGAAGTCGATCCAAGACTGGAAAAGGACTGGCGCGAGCGGTACGAGGATGTGCTATGGTGTATTATCAATACCGACGAATTTGTGTGGTTACCTTAATCCCTCCCTGGGTTGTGTGGGCAACGGTGTGAAAATGGATCGAAGAGCTTTTATGCAATCCTCCGGCGCAGCGACCTTGGCTCTTGGATTGCTACAAGAAGGTTTAGCTCAAGAGATTCCAAAACGCATTGTTGGCAGGGCTGAGCATGTCATTTCGATATGGCTAGGGGGTGGTGTGGGTGCCTTAGACACGTTTGACCCAAAGCGGAAGGGAGATCCAAAGTCTAAGAAACCTGGCTCCTACTACGATTCGATCGATACGTCGGTCGATGGAGTGCGTGTGTGTGAACATTTGCCCCGGTTAGCAGGTTGGATGCATGAGGTGACGGCAGTACGCACGGTACACCACGATGTGATCGATGAACATGCAGCGGCGACTAATCGCATGCACACTGGACGACCGATAACTGGCACAGTAGTCTACCCGTCGCTCGGTTCGGTGATTGCTAATCAAAGGGGGGCATTAGAAACCGGCGTGCCTGCCTATGTGCTTATTGGCTATCCGAATGTCACACGCGGTCCTGGATTTTTGGGGGCCAAGGATGGTTACCTGTATTTAACCGATACGAGCCAAGGGCCTGCGGGGCTGTCGCGGCCTGTGGGTTTGGATGCAAGGCGCGCCGACCGTCGCCAAGAGTGGCTTCGCAAACTCAGCGATCAGTCTCCAGAGGCTGCCTCTTCGGAAGTAAGTGATTATCGCAAAGCGATGCAGGATAGTTATCGATGGAGTGGTCCGGAGTTTTTAAAAGCCTTCGATCTGAAGCTCGAACCTGGATCCTTGAGAGAATCCTATGGTGGTGAGTTTGGCCAACGTTGTTTGCTCGCGCGGAGATTGACTGAGCGAGGTGTTCGATTTGTGGAAGTTTCGCACAATCTGAATTTTTTAAACGGCGCAGGCTGGGATGTGCACAACGAGGGGATATTGCAGCAGCATGCCTTGATTCGGGAGCTAGACCATGCCGTTTCAGCACTGATAACAGACTTGACAGAAAAGAAACAGCTTGATCGAACGCTAATTACTATAACAACCGAATTCGGGCGTCCGCCGGAATTTGATAGTGGAGGTGGTCGCGGGCATCAAGCTAGTGCCTTTACCTGCGTCCTTGCAGGTGGAGGATTGCGTCATACTGGAGCTTATGGTCAGACCGATGACTTGGGTAAAGTGATCGTCAGTGATCCTGTTGGTGTGCCCGATTTCTTCGCGACCATCCACGCAAGCTTGGGGATTGACTATACCAAGAACCTTTACGATCAAGATCGACCGGTTCCGATTACTGATAATGGTAAACCCATCGTGCGTTTGTTCGCTTAAAGAGCTGCTAAGAGTTTCTGGCAGTCTTCGATTGTGTGGGCCGCATTTAGGCTAACGCGTAGCAAACAACCTTCGGGAGGCACCGTTGGGGGGCGGATCGCAGGCACATAGATTCCAGATTCGTAAAGTTTGGCTGACAGATTGATGGCTTCTTGAGGATCCTGAACGTAGATCGGAACGATTGGAGTGGTGTCGTCGCGTCTGGTACGATAACAAGCGTCTAGAAGTTGTCTGCGGAGATAGGAACTGAGCTCAATCAGTTTTTGCCTTTGGGTGTCCATCTTTTGAACAATCTCGATCGACGTGCATGCGGCTGACAATAGGGCAGGAGGAAGTGCCGTTGAATAGATGAAGGAACGTGCTCGATGGTGCAGAGTCTGGCATAGAATGTTGTTCCCTACAACATAACCGCCGACGCAGCCGATCGCCTTGCTCAACGTTCCGGTTTTAATCCACAAGGATCGATCCACTTGAGCTTGGTCCAACACTCCGGTGCCGCATGTGCCGACCACTCCGCTGGCGTGGGCTTCGTCGGCAATTCCAATTGCGTCGTACTCTTTGCATAGCGAGTCGATTTGACCAATGGGTGCGATGTCTCCATCCATGCTGAAAACGGTGTCGGTAAGGATAAAGGCCATGCGGAATTGGCGGCGGCTTGATGCGAGAAATCCGGCCAGGGCATCGATATCCCGGTGGGGGTAGACTTTCACGGTCGCTTTGGACAATCGGCACGCATCGATCAGGCAGGCATGGTTGAGGGCATCTGAGAGGATTAAATCCGCCGGGCCGGCTAGGGCAGTGATGGTTCCAAGATTGGCGGCGTAGCCCGATGGAAACACGACGGCCGACTCGCAATGATGCCACTGGGCTAAGGTTTTCGTCAAGCGAAAATAGGGGGCCGAGGCCCCCAGGATCAGCGGGCTTGCCCCTGAACCAACTCCGGTTTGACCAGTCATTTTCTGATATTCTTGGCGAACTTGGGGGTGCCAAGCCATCCCCAAATAGTCGTTCGAAGCGAAGTGCAGCAGTTGCCTTCCTCCGCGGAAAATGGAGGCCGGCCCTAGGGAATGGGTCTCGACAGGGGTGCGAAAAAGGCCTTTGGATTCCCGATCTTGTAGATCCTCGGAAAGGGAACGCCAAAGGTCCTTGGGGGTCAACATGGTCTAAATCTGGCTCGAAGCGGAATTGATTCGGGATTGCGGATTAGCGATAATGTAAGATAACAAGAACGTGCAACAGATATTTCATCAAGGGTTTATTTCCCGAGTTGAACCTCGCGATAACGCAGATATGGAACATCGAGTTCTGATTACCGACGACGACGAAGCCTTTCGGCTGACGCTCGATGAGATACTCCAGCGTCGAGGCTATTCGACTTGCCAAGCGTCCGATGGGATTGAAGCGATCGAGGCAATCGAGTGCGGCAATATTCACTTGGCCCTCTTCGATATCCACATGCCGAGGCTCGATGGCCTGGGTGCTTTGGAACGGGTTCGTCGAGCATTACCGAAATTGCCCTGCATCCTCATGTCGGCCAAGTTAGACGAGAGCATTCTGGCTCGCGCGAGGCAACTCGAGGCGCAAGCGGTTTTACCAAAACCATTCTCGATTCCTGATTTGATCCAATCGATCAGCCACGCCTTGCTTCGTTGAGAAACCCGAGGATCGCTCCAGTCACAAGTCCACCTAGGTGAGCGACATTGGCCATAGGCATGTCGTTGCGCCCTCCGAAAATATCCCCTGCGAATCCAACAACGAGAAGGAATCCCACCATGAGGTAGGATGAAGGTGAAAGGGAAAAACCCAACTCAGGATGCATTTTCGTCTTGATCGCTATGTACCCAAATAGCCCCATGACGACCCCTGAGATACCGACAAAGTTTGGGGTTCCAGATACCCCTTTGATCCCAAGGAGGTTCTCTCCTAAGAGTCCTTGGGGCAAATGCGAACCTAACGCAATCAAAATCAGGAGCATCGCATAACGTCGCAGTCCGACAAGTCTCTCAACGAGCCTGCCTAAGGACGCAAGGGCTAACATATTCATTAGCAAGTGGATGGGGGATCCGTGCAGAAACGCCGGAGTGAGGACTCGCCAGAACTCCCCCTTTTTTAGCGAAGCCGCAGGGTCCTTGTCTTTAGCATACAAGTCCATATCAACGAACTTCAATTGCTTGACAATCGATTCACCCAATCGATTCTCTCTGGAAGGATTCGAGAAGTTCGAAAGCAAGCCAAAGATGCAGCAGAGGACGATCAATGTGAGCGTCAGAGGCGGAAGTCTTCCGCTGAGCATCGACGATCTATTCGAATCTAGCCTTGGGGTTTGGATGTTTCGTTGACGAAGTCGGGCTTCTTCGCGCTGATCCTTGAGTATCTCTTTGGCTTGACGCAATGCCGACGAATACTTGGGGTCCTTTGGGTTGGCCTGAAACGCTTTGAGTTCTTCTTTGGCTTGTGCAAGGCGGTCTTCGCTCTTAATCCAAACTTCCCAAGTGTCTGCTTGCTGGCTTGTGCCTACGGGAACCATCGAAGGTATCGAGGCGGGTTCGACATGGGTGGAAATCCCTAGTGTCAGAAGGTAGGCAACAAACGCCTCTGCGTCGGATTTCCCCTCGATAGTAGTCAGGCTTCTCATGAACGAATTCTTTAGCTTTCTGTGTGGTTCTAGACGTCTCAAGTTTACTTGATCGAGCCGTTTTTCAGTAGTGGTTGGCGGGTTAAAGAGTAGGTCTTACCGATTGGAAAAAGGTTGACTTTCAGGCCAGTTTCCCAGCGGCGAAGCTATCCGATCCTCATTATTTCTTGAATCGGAAAGAAAATGATTCCAACCCAACAGATGGCTTGGTAAACTCTATCAGACAATTCGAGATTCCCACCAAATCCCCCCCGCTTGCCCACCATGCGACTGTTTTTAGCAATCCGAGCCTTTTTTAGCATTCTGTTCAATCGACACGTTGCCCAAGGTGTCCGCGACGTTCTAACCCTGGAAACTTCGACGAAGAAATACTCGTCGGGACGATCCAAGCGGAGCGGCAAAAAGTCGACGCTGACCATTCCGGCCACTCCAGGGCTGGGCAAAGGCTATTACAGCAGTAGCAGGGGGGAACCCGATGAAGCCATGGAGCCGGGTTCTGACCCGCAGGGAAATAGTTCTTCGAGGAGTACTCGTCGAAGCGAAGCCATCACACTCCTTGCGTTACTACAACGGCGCGCAGGACTAATGGACCTGATCTACGAGGATCTTGAGGGACTCACCGACGAACAGATCGGGAAAATGGCCCGCGACGTTTTGGATGCAACTCATCAGTGTCTCGAAGAGTGCCTTCAAGTCACCACCATCGTCGAACAGGAGGAAGGAGAACTCATTGACATCCCTGATGCTGCTTCTCCGAATCGGTGGAATCTCGTAGGTGACATTGCCAGCGAACGAGGTAGGTTGATGCACCCGGGTTGGATCGCCAACACTTTGGAACTACCCGGATGGCGAGGCTCCCGAGAGAATGCATTGGTCATAGCGCCCGTGAAGGTCGACACGGCTGCACCTATTCGACTCAAAGACAGTGCCACACAAAACTGACATCAGCCCCAATGCTGGTCGCTTAGTCGAAGCCTACAGCAGGCTTCATTTTGGACTGCTTGAAATCCATCTTGGTGCTCCACACTGCTTCGGAGGCATTGGATTGATGGTCGATAAGCCCTCGGTTTGCTTGTCGGCATCAGCCAGTTCGATCAACGCCCCACCTCTATCGATCGATCCTTGTGCAACATGGGAGGATCCTTACTGGAAAGACAGGTTCTATAGGGTTTATTCGAACTTTCAATCTAGAAACAACGGCTTTGCCATCCATCCGGTCACGCTCAGGCAAGCCCCGACACCCCATATTGGTTTAGGATCAGGCACTCAGTTCGCCTGTGCTGCATCTGCGCTTTTGAATTCGCTCCAGGATGGCAATCAAGCTCCGGAGAATCGGGGATCTAATCTTTGGACCGTCGATAGCGGACGTGGCCTACGTTCTCACATCGGTTTGCATGGTTTTTTGCATGGTGGATTGATCGTCGATCTAGGGCAATCGAGTGAACTTTCGCATTTGGATCCTGAGCGAACTCGATCGCACAGTTTTCCGATCCAGTGGCAGGTCGTTTTGCTCCATGAGCCAATCTATCAGGGGGATTCAGGGGCTAGCGAACAAGCGATCTTCGATCATTGCTCGGCATACGAAAATCCTAATCGGGAAAGGATGCTTGAACTGATCCAGCAACAGATTCTCCCTGCGATTAGCGACGAGGACTTTCCTCAGGCCACTCGAGCAATAGGACAGTACGGAGAGCTTGCAGGCAACGTTTTTTCTTCTGCCGTTGGTGATGCGTATCGAACACCGCGAATTCGTCATTGGATCGATCGATTCCGCAGCATGGGACTCGAAGGTGTTGGACAATCGAGTTGGGGGCCGGTGGTTTTTGTGATGGTTCAAGATGCCGACGAGGCTAGTTGGTTGGTCGATAAGATCCGTCCGGAAGTAAAAGAGGACGGATGGGTATGCGCGACGCGAGTTGCAGGGCCAGCAAGGATCGAAGTCGACCTTTAGTCGTCTATTCGTCCTTGGGTTTGCGCTGCATCTCTGACCGCATATCAAACTCACGGACTTCTTTTCCAAAGATTGTAACCCCAAGGACGATACACAGCGTCGCAACACCGCCAAGAACGACGCTTCGCACGAGTCCAAGCCAGTGAGCGGCAAGTCCGCTTTCGAGCTCTCCGAGCTCGTTCGACGCACCGATGAATATCGAGTTCACAGCGGCGATCCGTCCACGCATCCCCTCAGGCGAATAGAGTCTCAAAATTGATTTTCTTATGACCACACTAACGCCATCGAGCACACCGCTGAAAAACAGAGCCACCACCGACAAAGCTAGGTTCTTCGAGAGGGCAAAAACAATCATGCACAGCCCAAACCCAAAAACACTTGCCAGTAGTATTTTTCCTGCATGAGCTCTTGGGGGAAATCGAATACAAATGATCGCACAGATCAAAGCTCCAAGCATGGGTGAGGCATTGAGCACTCCCAATCCGATCGGACCAGTATGAAGGATTTGGTCTGCATACAAAGGTAGCATCGCGATCGCTCCACCGAAGAGCACAGCGAACAAATCCAAGGCCATCGAGTTCCAAAGGATTCTGCGATTGATCACAAATCGCCATCCTGCCGTGATCGCTTGGCCAAACGGTTCGCTTGGTCCTGCCTGTGGCCTTGGTTTGGGTGAAATCCAAGATACCAAGGCGATCGAGAGACTCGAACAAACAATCGCCAACACAAACGGAGCGATGTTGCCAACCTGCTGAATCAGTGCGCCTGCGAGCAAGGGGGCGATGACAGCACAAGCATGCCAAACGATGGTTGTCCAAGTCGCAGCGCTAAGGGCAGCCATACGTGGGACAATCTGCGCTTCAAGACTCGGCATCGTCGGATCTGCAAAGCCCCTAGCAACCCCTAAAAAAAACATGCAAACAAAGATAACCGATAACCTAACCCAACCATCGGTGAAGACCGATGCGCTCATTCCCAAAGCGCACAACCACTGAAGAGTGTAGGAGTATCGTAAAAGATTCCGTCGGTCGAGAAAGTCCGCAAGGTGGCCTCCCAATAGTGCGAGGCTCAGTGCCGGAATCGCTTGCACCAATCCCAAAAGCCCCAGGTACAGAGGTTCTTCCGGATAGGCCTTGGCTATCGCAAAGGGAGCCCAGAAGAACAAGATTCTTGTGCAGACCGTCGCGCAGCCGTGCGCACCCAGAAGCCATCGAAATTCAGGGTAATCCGTCGCATGAACCATCAATGCTTCACCACTTGCTCATGACGTTGTAAACAATCCAAGCACCGATGTAGGCTAGGGTGGTCATGTACACAAATGAAAAAACAGGCCACCGCCAGGAGTTCGTTTCGCGACGTATGGTTACAAGTGTCGAGACACACTGGGCGCAAAGAGCAAAAAACACCATGATTGAGCAAGCCGTGGCAAGCGAGTAAACCGGCCGGCCATCAGGCCAGGTCTCACTCCGCATCTGTTGAACCAACCCTTGGCTGTTCTCGTCCTGATCTGCCCCTAAGGAGTAAATGGTTCCTAAAGTCGCGACGATCACCTCCCGAGCTGGAAAAGAGGCCAATACAGCGATACCAATTTTCCCATCCCAACCCAAAGGTCTGACGATTGGTTCGATCCAGTGACCGGCCATTCCAAGATAACTCCGCGAAATCAAATCGCTCCGCTCCTTATTGACCTGCATTTCCAGCGACTCCAACTTCGACGCGTCGGGACTCGGTCTTGCCTCCTCTGCACGCAACTGTGCCACAGTATGTTCCAGTTGACTATGGTCTCCGGGGAAATATGCTGCTGCCCAAATCAGTACCGAAGTTAAAAAGATCAAGGATCCGGCTCTCGCTAAGAACGCGATGACTCGTTCCCAAACACGCATCGCAACGACTCGGAAACTTGGCCATTTGTAGCTCGATAGCTCCATGATAAATGTGGATGGCTCTCCCGGAAAAACAAACCGCTTGAGCAACCAAGCGACGGGAATCGCAACCAGAGCCCCTACGCACATCATCCCAAATAAGACGGCACCTTGTAAACCGACCCATCCGCCCAGGTAGGTGTTATCGGGCACAAATGCGCTTACCATCAGCACATACACCGGCCAACGAGCCGAGCAACTCATCAGCGGAGCAATCAACAGTGTTACCATTCTGTCTCGTCGATTCTCGATCGTTCGAGTCGCCATGATCCCAGGTATCGCACAGGCAAACGAAGACATCAATGGCAGGAATGATTTACCACTCATTCCGATGGCAGACATGAATTTATCCATCATGAACGCGGCCCTAGACATGTAACCACAATCCTCAAGGATTGCGATAAAGAAAAACAAGATTGCGATTTGGGGCAGAAACACCAATACCGAACCCACACCGGCCACGATCCCATCGCTGAGAAGACTCTGAAGAGGTCCTGGAGGCAGCACGCCCTGAATGAACTCCCCTAACCAACCGCTTGCAAACTCAATTCCCTTCATGGGCCAATCAGCAAGCCGTGTGATCGATTGGAAGATAAAAAACATCAAGACAAAGAAAAAAAGCAAACCGATCCAACGATGAGTTAGCCATCGATCGATTCGATCGCTGATCGTTTTCCTGTGCTCGCGAGGTTTGCGTTCGATAACGCCAGCCACCTGCTGTTTGATCCACCCATATCGGGCTCGCGTTTCAAATAGAGGGATTGCGACACCTTGCTCTCTAAGCGATTTGCGAGATTCCGAGATTCGCTCAGCAACCTCAGTCGCACGCCCCTTGGGAATAACGCGATACGAATGGCCCTGCGCATCGTCGATAAGCAAACGTTCGATCTGGAATCGGGGTAAGCAAACACCTTGGGACTCAAACCACTGCGACAAACCTTCTACGCTTCGATGGAACGCTTCGGGAAAGGATGCCGATGCAAGCTTGTCGCTCGCAACAATTCCAGAAGCAGGGGATTGCAATAGATTTTCGACGGCCGAGTGAAGCTCTGAGATTCCTTGACGCTTCGAAGCACTCGTGCAGACCACCGGAACGCCTAGCGATTTCGATAGAGAACCTACGTCTATCGAAATCCCCTCGGATTGCGTCCGATCCCACATGTTCAATGCCACAAGCGTCGGAATCTTCAACTCCAAAACTTGGCTTAACAGATAGAGATTGCGTTCGAGATTCGTCGCATCGAGAATCACAATCACTGCATCAGGTCGCGATACACCCGGCATCTCGCCTGAAAGAACTTCAACCGATACGGCTTCGTCTGCAGATCTGGCACTGAGCGAATAAGTCCCCGGCAAATCCACCAACTCGATCACTATTTGCTTGTCTTGCTTGTCGCTCCCAAGGAGCATCCTTGCAGACTTGTGCTCGACGGTGACCCCGGGATAATTGCCGACTCGGGCCTGACCACCGCACAACGCGTTAAACAGGCTACTCTTTCCCGTATTCGGATTTCCGATCAACGCAACAGTTGCATGCAAGTCCGCCTTAGCCCGGTTTGCCATTCGATGCGATCCACCTAGGCCCTTTCGATCCGGACTCGACGCGCCTCGGCACGCCGCAAACTCAAACGATAGCCCACGACCAAATACTCCACCGGATCACCCATGGGGGCTTGGCCCACCATTTCGACGTACTCACCCGGAATGAGCCCCATCTCCATGAGCCTTGCTGACAAGGAATCACTTCCCTGAATCTCTAGAACCATACCCCGCTGACCTTCTCTCAAATCATCCAGAGTCGTAGGAACCATAGAGAATCAAATCCCCTTTGCCTGCAAATGGTTCCCGATTTTGATCCCTAACATCGTCGTGCTTAGGGAGTCAGTGGATGAACGAGAATCTCTGCTGTCGTTCCCAGCCGCAGGCACATCTTCTTGCCCTCGATCGCTAGAAGGCAAGTCTCACCCGGGCAGAGCATCCGAATTTTACATCCACATCGAATGCCCAATTCCTCGAGCCGATGAACGTTACGTTCCTCGCCACACAAATCGACGACAACCCCTTCGGCTTCGGGAGCCAGAAACTCAACCGGTACTGCTTGAGGGTTATTTGGAAGCGTCATGTGGACGAACCAGACTCGGAAGGGTCGGTGACACAAAGCAAAAAACAAGTTTCGATGAATTCATCGTCCTTAAAGCTTATCTTAATTGAGACTGAATTTCAATAAGCCAAATCCCGCGAAACGACCACTTACTTGATTTTTTTCATGACTTCTTGCGAAAAAGCTAGGCTTATTCAGTGCGGGGTGCATAAGTCGAGCCCGGTGTCGGTTTAGCGCTGCGAGGGCAACGAATCGTGGGCTTTGAGCCACTCCCAAAGCGATTCCAACGACATCGCATCCTGCCTGGGGATCGATTTTTTGGCGTACGCCATCCGACTGACCATCAAGCCCAAGCTCGTAAGCGACTCGGCGATCTCTGAGTACTTCCTGCCTAAACGCCTAGAGTACTCGTCGGGAGTCTCATCCTCAGTCCTGGCGACTCGGTGCTCTTTACCCCAGATCGATACGGCTTGAAACAACGATCGAACGATTGCATCAGGGTCATTGCGATGAGCCCTAAACGGGTTTTCAATCTCACAGAATCGTAGCGATGGAGTCGAATCGGTAACAGTTGAAGACGCACTTACAGACTCCTCCTGTTGGCCTTGGCCGAACCAGGAGAGCCACTGTCGAAAGTACTTCACACCGTAGACCAAAGCGATCAGGGCCAGGGTTGCGATGATCAGCCAACGAAGAGTAGCTCCAAGGTTCCAATCTATCGTTGGTGGCTTCCAGTTTTGCTGAGGCGGCGGAGTTGCTGGTTGCTGACCTTGTGGTTGCTGACCTTGTGGTTGCTGACCTTGTGGTTGCTGACCTTGCGGTTGCTGACCCTGTGGTTGTTGGCCCTGTGATTGCTGACCCTGTGATTGTTGGCCTTGTAGTTGTTGGCCTTGTCGTTGCTGGCCTTGCGGTTGCTGACCTTGTGGTTGCTGACCCTGTGGTTGCTGACCCTGTGGTTGCTGACCCTGTGGTTGCTGACCCTGTGGTTGCTGACCCTGTGGTTGCTGACCCTGTGGTTGCTGACCCTGTGGTTGCTGACCCTGTGGTTGCTGACCCTGTGGTTGCTGACCTTGTGGTTGTTGGCCTTGTGGTTGTTGGCCTTGCGGTTGTTGGCCTTGCGGTTGTTGGCCTTGCGGTTGTTGGCCTTGTGGTTGCTGACCTTGTGGTTGCTGACCTTGCGGTTGTTGGCCTTGCGGTTGCTGGCCTTGCGGTTGCTGGCCTTGCGGTTGTTGGCCTTGCGGTTGTTGGCCTTGCGGTTGTTGGCCTTGTGGTTGTTGTTGCTTTACTCCTTCGTTCCCCCACCCCCATTTGCTTGAAGTCATATCATCGCGACTCGATAGCTTGAAAGGGAGTTCCCAATTACTGGTGCCGAGCATGGGCAAAGGGAGAATGGCCATTAGAACCACGAGACCCAAGACAGACCCGATGCCGCTTGCGAGCCAACTCCAGGACATCCCCGTTTGCATTTCGACGTCTCGTTGCCTGACATATTGTCGAAGAGACAAAAGTGAGATCATCACGAGCAGAGCCAAGGCTGCTGAGAGATAGATCACTAGGCAGCCGAGTGCAATTCTCTGGGCTTGGCCGCTTGGTAGAAAGAATTGCCCAAGACCAAAAATCGGGAGTGCCAAGAGTGCAAAATAGAGGATCCAGACACCAGGGTTATGATTTCGTCCTTTATTGTCGGCACTTTCGGGGTTTGCACTGACCGAATCAGATCTTTTGAGGAGACCTAAGGACTGGAGTAAACCGTAGCCGTGGCTATCTTGGGCATCATCGACACTGGTGCAGTCCATGGTGATGCGATCAGCAAGAAACACGATGAGAGCCAGGAATCCGATGAGGATTGGAATGCTCAGTGGAGCAAGGATGCCTTCGAGAACGAAGAACCTTGGGGCTACAAACAACGTTGCAGCGCTCAGAAGTCCTAGATAAGTCAGCGACTGTGCTCGCGATTGCTCGATCGCGATACGAGTAATGAGAACAGAGGCCATGGTAAAGAGCCCCAGAATCCACATCAATCGAGCGTGGAAGTCACCTTGGTAGAGGGTTGTGATCAGGAAATAGACCAGCGAGCCGATCATTAGAATGATCAGCACAGGCGATAGTGCGGCCAAAGCATAGTCGAACGAAGTTGGTCTAAGTTTGCGGTTTTCCATAGAGGATAATGGTATCGGCTTTTGAGCGTTCCGCAAAAAAAAATCAGCCGACTGGCATCGGATGCTAGTCGGCTGATCGTTGGTTCTGATCGTTTCAAAGAGCTCGGTCGCTTAGACCATGTCCTTGAGTTTCTTCAGAGGGCGAACCTTGACGGAGGTCGAAGCTGGCTTGGGGTCAGCCCACTTCATTTCGCCGGTCTGAGGGTTGCGAACTTGTCGCTTTGGAAGAGCCTTCTTTTGGACCCGAACGATCTTTGCAAGATCTGGGACCACGAAGGTACCAACGCCTTTCTTGCCGATTGCATTGGAGATTTCGACCTTGAGTGCGTCGAAGACTTCAGCGACTTGTTTCTTGGACAAGCCGGTGGTTTCTGCGATGTTTGAGAAGATTTGAACCTTGGTAAGAGGCTTTTCTGCCTTGCCAGCTGCTTTCGCCATGTAGAGGACCCTTGTACTTGATTCGGTGATGGACTCGAAACCGATTGGATGTTCGACAAAGAACAATTCCGATCAGGCTGAATTAAAGGTTGAGATAAACAAAATGCAACCGGGAGAAGGCGAAATCAGGGGTATTTCCCAACGAATTTCGATAAAATCGCCAAAAAACCCAATAAAAGCACGAGGTTTTTTGAGTAAAACCCCAGAAAAACAAGCGAAAAACCGCTTGCTTTGATTCCGGTTTAGTCTTCTTTGAAGCGATAGCCTACGCCTCGAACGGTTTCAATGGCGTCGGCATTCGAGCCTATTTTCTTTCGCAACGCACGGATATGAACATCGATGGTTCTTTCGAGCACCAAGGTGTCTTCACCCAACGCCGAGTCGATCAGTTCGGTTCGATCAAAAGCCCGACCGGGTTGCCGAATCAATGTATCGAGCAATCGGAATTCGCTCTTGGTCAATTCGACGGGTTGTCCGTCGACGCTCACGCGATAGCGCCTACGGTCAAGAGTAATCCCCGCTCGCGTGACGACATCGTCTTCTTCATCTGCTTTGGCAGTCTTGCGTCTTTGAAGAGCCTTGATGCGCTCCATTAGAACTCGAACGCTAAATGGCTTGGTCACATAATCATCGGCTCCCACAGAGAATCCGATCAACTGATCGGCTTCCTCGGTTTTGGCCGTGAGCATGATGATGATTGCCGAAGCGGTTTCGGGTTTGCTACGGAGTCTCCTGCAGACTTCGACACCATCGATGATCGGGAGCATTACATCCAGAAGGATGACATCGGGTAGTTTCAACTGAGCTTGATTGATTCCATCACGACCATCGATGGCCAGTGAAACCTCGTATCCAGCTTTGTCCAAATTGTAGACGAGAATTTCGGAGATAGCCCGATCGTCCTCGATCACCAAGATTTTACTTTTAGGCATAGTCTTTCCATCGTCCAAGGTGCTCGCGACATCCTGTCGGCCACTAGCTTGCTTGTCGATGCCGAATGATCACCCCTTCGACCATATAGATCACGTCCTCGGCGATACTGACTGCAAGATCCCCGATTTGTTCGAGGTGCCTCGAGGCGGAGAATGCATGCAGTGCGGCTTCGACTTGAAAAGGATCTTTCTGGATCGACTCTGCCAGAACACCGATGACCTGGACGTTTTTAGCATCCAACGGATCGTCCATGATGATAACGCTACGGGCCATGGCTGAGTCGTTGCTCACGAAAGCATCGAGACTAGCTCGGACCATCCGCGTGACCATCGTGGCCATTTCGTTGATGCCGTTTGGGATCGGAAATTCTGGGTGGGTGCAAAGGCTATCGGCTCGCTGAGCGATATTGCAAGCAAGATCGGCCATGCGTTCGAGGTCATTGTTGACTTTCATCATGGTGGTTACTCGCCTGAGGTCGGCTGCAACCGGTTGGTGCAACGCGAGCATTTTCAGGCAGTCCTCTTCGATTCGGACCTCGGCGCTGTCGACCTCGGAGTCTCGGCGCACGACATCGCTGGCCAAAATTCCTTGCCGGAGCATCAAAGACTTCACCGCCAAGGCGATCATGTCTTCAACCATTCCGGAAAGTTTCAGCAGCGAAACTCGGGCTACGTCCAAATCCTGTTTTAAGTGCAATGACATCTTCCTTTACCAACCCTGGACATGTTAACACGCGTATGTGAAGACAGTGTTAATATAGCATGAAGAAGCCAAGGAGGTCATGCAATAGTTTCAGGCGAGCACTTCTTTGACCACTCGCTGTGGTTCAACCCCGGTCAGTCGCTGATCGAGGCCTTGGAATGGGAAGGTGAATCTTTCGTGATCGATCCCCATGCACTGGAGAATCGTTGCGTTGATATCGTTGATATGGACGGGATTCTCTGCGATGTTGTAACTGTATTCATCGGTCATGCCATATTCGATCCCGCCCTTGATCCCACCCCCAGCCATCCACATGCTGAAGCACTTCGGATGGTGGTCTCGTCCGTAATTGTTCTTTGTCAGTCCGCCTTGGCAATAAACGGTACGCCCGAATTCCCCTCCCCAAACGACCAAGGTCGAGTCTAAAAGTCCTCGCTGTTTGAGATCTTTGACCAACGCGGCACAGGCTTGATCGACATCCCGGCATTGAGCTGGTAGGTCTCCAGCGATGTTTCCATGTTGATCCCAGCCTCGATGGAGGATTTGAACCACCCGTACTCCACGCTCAACCATCCTTCGTGCAAGCAACGCACTGGCAGCAAAACTCCCCGGCTTGGATACCTCGGGCCCATACATCTCCAAAACACTTGCTGGCTCCTCGTTGAACTCGACCAGCTCCGGAACGCTCGATTGCATTCGGTAAGCCATTTCATACTGGGCGATTCGAGTTTGGATCTCCGGATCGTGTAGCTGTTCGAATCGGTGCTGATTGAGATTCGAAAGGGCATCGAGCATCGCCCGACGATCTTGTGCAAGAATTCCATTGGGGTTCCGCAAGTAGAGCACCGGATCGGCACCGCTTCGCAGCGCTACGCCGGTGTACTTGGTTGGCAAAAATCCGCTTGACCACATCCGTGTAAAGAGGGCCTGCGCCATTGCATTGGCAGACCATGTCGGGGTGAGAACCACAAATGCAGGAAGGTCATCGCTTTCACTTCCCAAACCATAAGACAGCCATGATCCTAAACTCGCCTTGCCAGGGACCTCGCTTCCTGTCATGACGAACGTGCAAGCTGGATCGTGGTTGATGGCATTGGTATGAACGGTTTTGATCACGGCAAGCTCATCGACCACACCAGCGGTGTGTGGCAAAAGTTCGCTGACCCAACGACCGCACTGACCATGTTGCTGAAATTTGAATTTGCTCGGAGCCACTGGCAAGCGGGCTTGTCCACTGGTCATCGTCGTGATCCGCTGACCTTTGCGGATCGAATCGGGCAAGTCCTTGTCGTATTGCTCGGCAAGCGTTGGTTTGTAATCCCACAAATCGATCTGCGAAGGTCCACCGTTCATGTGCAAGTAGATAATCGATTTGGCTTTCGGAGGAAAATGAGGCAGTCCTTCCAAAGGTGGATGGATCGTGCCTCGATTCCTGGGTGCAGCCTGCGTCGATTTTGAATCAAAACAGGCACCCATGGCAGCAAGTGCCACAGGCCCCATGCTCAAGGATGCACGGCTAAAAAAACAACGACGATTTTGGTTGGATGTCCACATAATCCTATCGAGCCATTAATTTCGGGTGACGGTTTCATCGAGGTTGAGCACAAGATTGCAAACCAGCGTCCAAGCGGCGACTTGATCGACCGCAAGGGAAGTGTCGCGCCAGCGTTCGCCTGCCGAAGCGATCTTTAGGGCATCCTCAGGATTGGTTGCCAAACGATCACGAGTCTTTTGGAGAAAGCCGAGGAGTTGGCCGCGCTCGTAGTCGTCTGGGGATCGAGCCAAGACGATTCTGAAAACTTGATCGATGTGCGTATTGTCGTCTTGGGGAGATTGCTTGAGCAATCGTTCTGCTAAACATCGAGCTGCCTCGATCTGTTGCACGTCGTTCATCAGTTGCAAGGCTTGAAGAGGCGTATTGCTCCGTTCGCGCCGTGCGCAAAAGGATTCGCGATTCGGTGCATCAAAGTTGGACATGAAAGGAACCGGTGCAGTTCGTTTGACATAAGCGTAGAGGCTTCGACGATACAGATCCGAACCGTGTTGCTGAATATAAAAGCGAGTATTGGAGTCGCCGTAGCCGACAGGCTCCCAAATATTGGGGGGCTGGTAACCTCGAAAACCTGGGCCTCCAAGTTTCCGATTCAAAATGCCACTGACTGCAAGAGCATTGTCGCGAATCTGTTCGGCGTCGAGCCGAATACGAGGCCCACGAGCTAAGTAGCGATTCTCAGGATCTTTTGCTAGAAGTTGCTCGCCGACACTTGAATCCCTCTGGAATGCCTGCGTCATGACGACTTCCTTGATCAATGCTTTGACATTCCAGCCGCTAGCCTGAAAGTAATAGGCCAAGTCGTCAAGAAGCTGCGGATGAACCGGTGGATTGCCTTGGGTTCCAAAATCATCCGACGACTTGACGATGCCCACTCCGAATATCTGTTGCCATATTCGATTGACGGTGACTCGCGATGTCAACGGATTGTCTTTGCTGACAAGCCAACGCGCAAGGTCCATGCGGTTAAGTGGTCTGGAATCGTTTTTGTCCCATGGGCTTATCGGGGGTAATGCTGCAAGCGTTACAGGTTCGACCGCATCGCCCTTGGCATCGTATTGCCCGCGGAGCATGACGTGCGCTTGACGTGGTTTTCCAAGGTCGCGGTAGATCATTGTCCCAGGAATACTATCCTCAAGTATTTGAATTTGTGTTTGCAGCAAAGCCCAAGCAGCGCGGGCCTGAAGAATCTCCTTGGGCACATTTGAGTCGATCCATGCGACAAAGTACGTTTTGACATAGGCTGCGAACTGCTTACCTGCCTCGGAGGCCTCTCCCTCTTGGATTGCCTGCAAAAGATTCTTTCCCTTGAATAGCTCTGTATCGAGGTTGGGCACAGGCTTTTTGCCATGATGCTTCCACCATGCTTGATAATCGCTCCGAAGATTATCTTCCGGCCGAACCTTGCCGGTAATGGACAAACCATCCCAGTAGCAGATGCCTCCATAAAGCCCTAGTTTGATTTCGCTAACGATCGCGCCTGCAGGAAGTCCATCGGAGGGAAATGTCAGGTGTTGCCAAGCGCCCGGCGATGGTAGTTTTCCTACAATCCGATCGGGCTTGGCGTCGACCAAATCAGCATCCTGTGGATCGTTTGCCCAAACCCAACGTCTAGAGCCCTTGTCCGTTTTAACTTCCACGAAGATCGCTTTGGGAGGTTCTTGCAGATCGGTCTGAGCCCAAACGCTCAATTGCGCATCGTCGAGGATCCACATCGGCTCGACTCCACCTTGAATCGTCTGTTCGAACTTGTGACCGAACTCGGTAACCAAAGCCCGACGCCCCATGATCGGAGTTACTTCGTCGATGCTCCAACGATCGGCGTTTCGAGTGGTGTTTCGCTGAGTTGCTCCCAAGGGCAAATCATCATCGAGCCAAACATGCGTCGTGCTCTGAGGCTGATCCGAGGTGGGCTTAGTTGAATGGTCAAACTGAGAGCTCCAAGTGTTTGCTAAAGAATAAAGTTCGCTCAATGCTTTCGATCGATGATCGCTGAGTTTGTCGAGTTGGGATTGCTGCTCGGGTGTGGCTAGTTTCAAGAAAGGAGCGGTGGTTTGGATGTTTCCGTCCATCGCCGGGTCTGCGTTGCTATAGAAAAACGCGTACATGGAGTAGAACTCGCGGGTGCTCAGCGGATCGTACTTGTGATCGTGACAAACAGCACAGCCGCCGGTAAGCCCTAGAAAGGCTTGTATTGTCGTGCTGGTGCGATCGACTGCATATCGAAAAAGGAACTCGTCGCTGATCGCACCACCTTCGGAAGTCGTAACGTTGCAACGATTGAATCCTGTCGCGACCAACTGAGATTGAGTCGGACTGTCTAACAAGTCGCCTGCGAGTTGCTCGATGATAAACTGATCCATCGGCATGTTCGAATTGAATGCACTGGTGACCCAGTCGCGGTAGGGCCAAATCTGACGATCATTGTCAAGGTGAAGTCCGTGAGTGTCTCCGTATCGAGCCACATCGAGCCAATGCTTGGCCATCTCCTCACCGTAATGCGAAGACTCCAGATACTGATCGACAAGTTTTTCGTAGGCTTGCGGCGATGGGTCTTGGACAAATCGATCCACATCCTGGATTTCGGGGGGAAGTCCCGTGAGGGTAAACGAGAGTCGTCGTACAAGAGTCCGAGGGTCGGTTGGCCCGAGCATCGCAAGTCCAACTCCGGTAGCTTGTTGATCGAGCAAGCGGTCGATCCACATTCGCAAGGGTGCTGCTTGTGCTGACGCGTTCTTACTGGCAACAACAATTGCATCGGTGGGGCGGATCGGTTCAAAAGACCAGTGCTTCTCGTAAGGAGCACCTTGAGCGATCCACTTTTGGAGCACTTGCTTTTCTTGCTGCGTTAGTTGCCGAGTAGCGTTCGGAGGGGGCATGACCAAGTCGGGATCATTCGATGAGATTCGATCGACTAAGTGGCTCTCCTCGGGTCGACTCGGAACAATCGCACTTCCCGATTCCCGCTTGGCCGATTCCCGCTTGGCCGTCGCATCCTGGGAATTATCTAATCGCAAGTCGGCTTGGCGAGCATTCGCGTCCTGCCCATGGCAACGAAAACAGGCCGCAGCAAGGATAGGACGAACATCGCGATTGTAAGAAAGCTGTTCTCTAGAACCCGGTTCGCTCGATTCCTGGGCCTGCAAACCTGGCGTGATTAGGATCGCTAACAAACCGATGGTTGACGCTAAGTATCCGATGGAGCGCATAATGATCGCCAAGAGAGTGTTGGGATGGATTGGGTCAGCGGTAAAGTGATTTCTATTATAGCGTAATTCAGTTGGATTAGCGGACGGATCAGACGGATCAGACGGATCAGACGGATCAGACGGATCGGACGGATCGGACAGATCGGACAGATCGGACAGATCGGACGGATCGGACAGATCGGACGGATCTTTATTCGGTTTCCTCGAAGCCCGGTAGCAGGGGCTGATCAGGGTTGTTTTTGCCAACTCGACGCCGAGTTGGAATAGGATCGCGGCGTTTACGACTCGCATGCTTCTTGGCTACCTGAAGAGCTAATTGCTGGGCCTCCTGGGAGCCTCTCACCGCATACAGTTTTTCCTTGGCCTGACGTACCGCGACTTGATGATCCACGATCGCGCAAGGATAGTCCTTGCCCAATCGACAACCATAGCGAACCTGCTCGTCAAGACTCATCTTCCAAGGTGTCCACAGCAGATGCAACGGTACTCGGCCCAGTTCCGGGAGATGCTCTCGAACGAACATCCCTTGCGGATCTTGATCCTTACCCTGCTTCTCAGGCGAGTAAATCCGAATCGTGTTGATTCCGGTCACTCCCGATTGCATTTGAACCTGTGGGTAATGGATCCCTGGTTCGAAATCCAGAAAGTTCCTTGCCAAAAACTCTGCAGGCCTGCGCCAATGCAACCACAAATCGTAGGAAGCAAACGAAACGAGCATGGCCCGCATGCGAAAATTGATCCAACGTGTCTTGTGCAAGTATCTCATGCAAGCATCGATCATCGGAAAACCCGTTTGACCTCGACACCATGCGTCAAAGCGTTCCTCGGAAAACTCTTCTTCACGAAGACCATCGTAAGCTCGGCACAAATTACGAAACTCCAAGTCGGTTTCGTCCTCAAGCTTCTGCATGAAATGGCAATGCCAACTCAATCGCGAACGAAATGAACTGAGCGAACCACTCCAGGGCGGGCCTCGACGCACTTGGCCCAGGCGTTGATAGACTTGGCGTACGTTGATACACCCCCAAGCCAAGTAGGGACTTAGACGCGAACAACTGCTCTCTGCACTGATGGGGCTCGACATACTTGTTCGATAATCGATCCCGCGATGATCAAGAAACGAATCGAGCAACTCACCGGCTCGATCCTCTCCTGCGGTTTGCAATCGAAGTCCCCCACCTGAGTTGGTAACGGCAACATCGGGTAGACTTTTTTCGAAGTCGTTTAACTCTTGGTCCGATGCCGTGATCCTCTGCCTGGATTCAGCGGGTTGGAGCGAGACAGGGAGCGATACCTTTTGGATCACCGAAGCCTGCTTGGCCTCGGCCCACTGCTGCCATCGCAGGGCCCATTGATCGCGAGTGGCGAGCCTTCGCACGACACCATCTTGACGAAACTCTCGCCAAGGGATGTTTTTGGATTTGCACCAAGCTAGCACCTTCTTGTCGCGCTGATACGTCCACATCCCACCGGTCTCTTCGTGGCTGAGAATCTCACGGATCGTCAGTCGCTTAGATAGAACCTCAAAGGCTTCGACCGCGTCGGCGATTTGAATGATCAAGTCTCCACCCAGAGCTCGAAGTTTTTCTCGCAACTCCAAGGCAGAGGTTTTGGCAAACCCGAAATGAGTGCGGTCCATGTCCGGAGACTTCCACCACTGCGGTTCGATGATCCAAACTGGCAGCACCGCTTGGCTTTGCAATGCAACTGCTAACGGATAATGATCCTCTATCCGAAAATCACGCTTCAACCACACGATGGAAATCGGACAGTCATTGCTCGAGGGTAGTTCGGAAAGTGGCATGGAATACCAAATACGCAAGTGTGATTGCAAACAGAACCCAAGTATGATCGCATCTAGGCAAGCAGCTTGGCGATGTCTTCGACTACAATCTCTTTGCAACGATCGACCGAGGCTTGTAAATCCTCTGTGGAAACCCCGTAAATCCAGACCTGTTTTGAAAGAATTCCCAGCGATTCTGCCAATCGGATGGTATCGATCAATCCGAGTGCATGTGTGGATGACCTGGTCGCAGGCTCGTTGGGAATATCGGGCCAGGTCCAGCGATGAACCGTCCCTGGATCGATTCCGACGCATGCGTCGATGAGAATCCAGATCTGCTCTCCGTCGCATCCAATATCCGAGCCCAACGGAGCACGATCAAGGAGATCCATCGGTGTCCGAAGCTTGACACGCAACACCATGGAACTTGGATATTCCGGCAAGTCTTCTTCGAGAGAGTCGATCACAAGCCAACCAGCTATATCTTGGCCATGTGGCGAGCCGATTCCGGCGACCATGATCCTTGTCATAGTCGATCGATCTTGACTTTGAGAAAGTGCGTCGAGCAACTGATACAAGGATCGTAAGTTCGGACGAGTCGTTCGCAAGCTTGTGCGATCGATCCATCGCTTTGCGTGTGGATCTGGCTCAGCAGCAATCGCAAATCAGCCTCGATTCGAGCTTGGTTCTGCGATGTCGGTGGTACAATTTTGGCAAACTCGACATGGCCTTGCTCGTCGGTACTGTATCGATGAAAGATCAATCCTCGAGGCGCCTCGGTAACGCTTTGCCCCGTGCCTGCTTTGGCGCTGTAGGGTGCCTGGGGAGCAAGATCGCGCAGTGGCGATTCGGATAGAGTTTTCAAAATCCCAAGGGCCTCTTCGAATGCGAAGACCGTCTCGATGGCTCTAGCAAGGATGCTTTGGTGAGGATTGTTTTGGCGAGCATCGAAGCCGATTTGATCGGCAAGGAGCTTTGCCTGAGGAGTTAGCTTTTCTTGGTTGTAAAACATCCGTGCCATAGGCCCCACAAAGTACTCAGCCTTGCTTGGCATCCGTCGCGATTGCAGGGCCGTCGAATGGGAGACTTGGATCTCTTGAAAGTGTGTTTCGTAGTCCTGGACTCCAATGATGTTCTCTGGATCAATAGCGATATCGCCTGATTCAATAGGGTACTTATCCGGATGGATCATCGACACGTAATTGTAGGGTGCGGTGAAACTCGGCAGCGTTAAACTACCGAGCCAACGCGCTGCATCGATCGCATCGGCAAGCCCCTGCTCGATCTTTGGAATCAGGTCGCGAAGCTCTTGGAGTTTTGGAAGTCTGTAAAAGCCCCCGATCGCGATGTTGATCGGATGGATTGCGCGGCCACCGAGGACTTCGAGAATCCGATTGCCGGTTTGCTTGAGCTTCAATCCACGTTTGACTTCGAGGGGAAATCTTTGAGCCAATTCCACGGCACTATGGCAATCGAAAAGGTCAGGGGCATGGAGCAGATGGATATGAAGCACGTGGCTTTCAATCCACTCAGCGCAGTAAACCAGTCGCCTTAGCAAAGCGATTTGGGGGTGGATATTGACTCGGAGAATCCATTCGAGAGCTTGGACTGCCGTCATTTGATACGCGATCGGGCAGATGCCGCAGATCCGCGAGGTGATATCGGCGACATCCTCGATAGGTCGACCACGCAAAAGAGCTTCGAAGAATCGAGGAGGTTCATAGATATTGAGCTCGACACGCTCGATGTTCGAGCCTCGCAGTTGAACGTGGAGAGCACCCTCTCCCTCAACTCGAGTCAATACCGGAACACGGATCGTCCGCTGCATGCCTTCGGTTGGGTCGGTCTTGTCACTCATGGCACTGGTTCTCTTGGGGCTAGAGGTTGGATTTGCCACAATCGTCGGCTTTCGTCGGCAAACTCCTTGCTAGCCGCATGGAACGTTTGCAGGTACATGGCCGCTTGGGACTTGCTCAACTTGCCCTCAAGAATCCCATCCGAGAGCCCTTGCATGTTTGGCTGTGATGAAGGTCCGAAGCATGCATAGCAACCTCGGTCGTAGGCCGGGCAGATCGCGCCGCAACCGGCTTGGGTGACCGGTCCTAAGCAAGGCTTTTTTTGAGAGACCACGACGCACACGGTGCCGCGTCGTTTGCAGGGCTGACAGACGCACTCGGTGGACGTCTTCGGCTGCCTGCCATGAGCAAAAGCAAGAACGACTTCGATCAATTGCTGTTTGTCGACCGGGCATCCCCTGAGCTCAAAGTCGACTTGGACATGCTCTGCAATCGGAGTCGAACGCTCTAGCGAATCGATCATCTCAGGAGAGGCGTAGACTGCTTTCATGAAATCATCATGCCTTGCGAAGTTTCGCAAAGCTTGCACTCCCCCAGAGGTCGCACAAGCACCGATGGTGATGAGTTTTTTGCTCTCGGATCGGAGTTTGACGATGCGGTGTTTGTCCTCTGGAGTACTGATCGAGCCTTCGACGATCGTCAGATCATAAGGGCCCGGTTGCAGGTCGCTAGAGGCTTCTGCAAAGTGCGCAAAATGGACGCGATCGGCTAGGGCCAGCAGCTCGTCCTCACAGTCCAAGAGCGTCAATTGGCAACCGTCGCACGAAGCGAATTTCACCACGGCAATCCTGGGTTTTTCGCCGAGTTTTTGCTCGGGTTTCTCGCTTGCGATCATAGCTTAAAGATCCTTGATACTCAAATAAGGTTCCGCTTGGTCATAACGGAGCACGGGGCCATCTTTGCAAAGAAAGAACGGGCCCCATTGGCAGTGACCACAGTAACCCACACCGCATTGCATGTTCCGTTCCATCGAGATCCAAATCGAGCTCGACGGGATGCCAAGTTTCAGGGCGCTCAGGGCGCAATAGTGCATCATCACCTCCGGACCGCAGATGAGGACTTGGGTTCGCGATGGGTCAAAATCAGGATAGGCCGACTTGGAACTCCGGCGATCCATCAGCAGCGTGACGGGGCCGATGGGGCCTGTCCAAGTTTGCTGGCCAGTGGCTTGGGTTCGATCGACGGTCGTTTCGATACGGATGCTTGAGGCCGCCCAAGCTTTCAACTCCGACTTGTAAAGAATCAGATCGGGACTGCGCGATCCATAGAGCAAATCGACTTGTCCGAAACGGGACCGATGGCTTGCAATCGTGTAGATCACTGGACGCAAAGGAGCCATGCCCAGTCCTCCAGAGACAATCATGACATCTTGATTGATAAGCGAATCGATGGGCCATGGATTTCCGTAGGGGCCTCGGACACCCAGGTGATCACCGACGCGAAGCGATTCGATGGCGCTGGTGACGCGTCCGACGGCTCGGATCGTGTGCAGAAAGCTGCCGATGGGGAGAGGGGCTTGAGGGATATCCGATGGGGGGCCGCAATGGCTGATTGCGACCTCTCCGGATCCGGGCAGATGAAGCATGTTGAACTGACCAGGCTTGAATCGATAAGAGCTAGCGAATGGGCCAGGGTCGAGGGCTAGGGTGAGCGTAAAAACCGAGCAAGCCGGAGAATCGATTTCGCGAACAATGTTTTCTATCGTAGCGCGATGGGGTTGCCAGGGGTTTTGCGTCGAAATGCTCATGGGCTTAGGTTTCCAGCAGTTTTGCGACTTCTTGGGTCAGATCGATCCCAACGGGGCACCAAGTGATGCAGCGCCCGCATCCGACACAACCGCTGGTATCGAACTGGTCGTGCCACGTGGCCAATTTGTGCGTGAGCCATTGGCGATAACGCGATCGGATGGTGTTCCTGACCGGTGCGCCTGAAGTGTGACTGAAGTCTGGGTTAAAGCAAGAGTCCCAGCGGCGTTGTCGAACGATCGTTTCATCAACCAAATCGTGGACTTCATCGACGCTTGAGCAGAAGCATGTTGGGCAGACCATGGTGCAGTTGGCACAGGAGAGACATCGTTTTGCGACGTCCTCCCAGTGAGGGTGATTGAGTCGGGCCATCAGTGGATCTCGCAGGTTCCCACTCGGCATCGATCGGTTCATGCTAGCGGCAAGATGGTTGATCGATTGATCACGCATTTCGAGCATTTCTTGGGTCGCTTGCGTTGTATCGAGTTTTTCTAAAAGTTCTTGACCTCGATTCGAACCGGATTGGATCACAAATCCGTGTTGATCGTTCAGGACCAGTTCGGTCAGTGCAAGGTCGAAGGATTGCGGGTGAGTTTCGGGGTCAGGTAGCGCCGGCCCGGTGTTCATCGATGCGCAGAAGCAAGTGTTTGCAGCGGTGGTGCATTGAACCGCGATGACTAACAAGTCCTTGCGCCGAAGCGCGTAGTCCGAGTCGACAAAAGGTCCGGAGAGAAAGACTCTGTCTTGGATCGCGATGGCGGCCAGTTCGCAAGCTCGGGCACCGAGGATAGCCAGGGGTTTTGCCGTCGAGGGTTCGTTTGGCTCGTCGGGTTGTTGGCTTGAGTGCTCGCCTGGAAGGATCGAATGAGGAGGATAAAGGTATTTTTTCCAGGAGTGTGGGCCGAGGTTGAAGTGAAAGTACTTTTGGCTTGCAGGACCGCTTGGAGTTTTGGAGATTTGGTAGAGGGCGGGGGATTGGCTATCGGAAAAACCTCGAGGTAATTGCAAGACGGATGTGATTTCATCGTAGAGGATCGCTTGCTGATCGATTGTGGGTCCTACGACGCAGAACCCTTCGGATCGCAGCAGATCGATCAGGGACTGCAGTTTCGTATGATCGAACCATCGAGTAGGACGATTGGAAGGTTGCATAGATGCTTTGGGTTCAGCGAGTGTGCTTTAGGCGTTTGGGTGTTGGAAAAGATCGAGCAGTTGCAGGCGTGTGGCCATGAGTCGATGCGAGAGCCCCAGGGCGATCCAGCGGTAGAAATCTTTGCCGAAGGCTGGGTTTTGCAAGGCGAGTAGTTCGATCGCTTCGACGGGGATTTCCAGGAGTTGCGTTTCTTCGATGGCTTTTGCGCTGCAGGTCATTGGTTGTTTGGTAAGGAGGGCTGACCAAGCGATCAGTTCGCCGGAAGCGACACTGAGGATGGGAACCATGGAGCGGCCTGGGACGTGCATTGCAAGTTCGATCAGGCCTGATTGAACGATGAACAGGGAGGATTGCGTGTCGGATTCACGAAACAGCATTTGGTTTGGCAAAAGGTTTCGCGTTTTAGACCAAGGGCTGAGTGTTTCGAGGATTTCATGTGAGACGCTTGCAAAAGAGGGAGCAGGCATAGGACTTGGAGATTCGCGTGATGGAAGATGCAGCAGTTGGGTAGAGCTTTTTGATTGTAGAGGAAACTTGGGATGTTGTTGGCGATAAAGATTTCCGCCGATAGGGTTTTCGAGACGCGAAAACGTTGGGCTTTTTGGGTATTTTTGGGGTTTGGAAATTTTTCCCGGAAAAGCCCTTGCATGAAAGGGCCCAGGTCCATATCTTTCTCGTCCCTCGCTGATTTGAGCTCGGGCGACGCGAGTCGCTCAGGGCAAGCAAGAGGCGGGGACTTGATTCAACAGAGCGTCAGAAATGGCGAAACGAAGTTGAAAAAAGTTTGAAGAATGGCTTGACGGTTGCCGACAACAGCGGTTACCATGTTGAGCCCTCAAAGACGAGAAATCGTCCTTGAGACAACTTGATCTTTGACAATCCGGTGGACGAGCCTTCGAGCAAGACGCTCTTTCGAGAGCGGGCTTGCAATTGAGAGTTTTGTGAAATTTAAAATCGGTGTTTTGTTGACCGCAAAACACCAACCGGTTTCAAAACCGTAACTTAGTTGGTCATGGCTGATTGAGGGCTATCGCAAGATGGTTCTTGGTTGGTCTAAGCATACACAAGTGAAGGGTTTGATCCTGGCTCAGAATGAACGTTGGCGGCGTGGATTAGGCATGCGAGTCGCGCGAGAATGTAGCAATACAGGAAAGCGGCGAAAGGGAGAGGACAACATAGGAATCTGCCCTGGGGTCGAGGATAGCGTCGGGAAACTGACGGTAATACTCGATGATATCTTTGGATCAAAGGAGCAATCTGCCCCGGGATGAGCCTATGCCCCATTAGCTAGTTGGCGGTGTAATGGACCACCAAGGCTGTGATGGGTAGCTGGTGTGAGAGCACGACCAGCCTCACTGGCACTGAGACACTGGCCAGACACCTACGGGTGGCTGCAGTCGAGAATCTTCGGCAATGGACGAAAGTCTGACCGAGCGACGCCGCGTGCGGGATGAAGGCCTTCGGGTTGTAAACCGCTGTCGAGGGGAATCAAATGCAAGGGGGTTCTCCCCCCTGCTTGAGAGAACCCTGGAGGAAGGGGAGGCTAAGCTCGTGCCAGCAGCCGCGGTAAGACGAGCTCCCCAAACGTTATTCGGTATCACTGGGCTTAAAGAGTTCGTAGGCGGCGAAGTAGGTGAGGTGTGAAAGCCCTCGGCTCAACCGAGGAACTGCGCTTCAAACCGCTTTGCTAGAGGGAGATAGGGGTAAGCGGAACAGATGGTGGAGCGGTGAAATGCATTGATATCATCTGGAACACCGGTGGCGAAAGCGGCTTACTGGGTCTTTTCTGACGCTGAGGAACGAAAGCTAGGGTAGCGAACGGGATTAGATACCCCGGTAGTCCTAGCCGTAAACGATGAGCACTAGTCTGAGGGACTCTCACAGTTTCTCGGACGTAGCGAAAGTGTTAAGTGCTCCGCCTGGGGAGTATGGTCGCAAGGCTGAAACTCAAAGGAATTGACGGGGGCTCACACAAGCGGTGGAGGATGTGGCTTAATTCGAGGCTACGCGAAGAACCTTATCCTAGTCTTGACATGCAGTGTTCAGAAGGTGAAAGCCTTTGGCCTAGCAATAGGCGAACTGCACAGGTGCTGCATGGCTGTCGTCAGCTCGTGTCGTGAGATGTCGGGTTAAGTCCCTTAACGAGCGAAACCCCTGTCTCTAGTTGCCAGCGCGTTATGGCGGGGACTCTAGAGAGACTGCCGGTGTTAAACCGGAGGAAGGTGGGGATGACGTCAAGTCCTCATGGCCTTTATGATTAGGGCTGCACACGTCCTACAATGCGTTATACAAAGGGAACCAAAACTGCGAGGTCTAGGAAATCTCAAAAAGTAACGCTCAGTTCGGATTGCAGGCTGCAACTCGCCTGCATGAAGCTGGAATCGCTAGTAATCGCGGGTCAGCATACCGCGGTGAATGTGTTCCTGAGCCTTGTACACACCGCCCGTCAAGCCACGAGAATTGGGGGGGCCCGAAGTCGCTGAGCTAACCGTAAGGAAGCAGGCGCCGAAGGTCAAACTGATGATTGGGACTAAGTCGTAACAAGGTAGCCGTAGGGGAACCTGCGGCTGGATCACCTCCTTTCTAAGGATAATTAGAACGTAAGGTCTTCGGGTCTTATGAAAACGTGAACGCAAAACGACATCAATGAAGCTCGTCCAAACGGGTTGGTCTCTCACGACCAACCTTGAACACCGGATTTCAAAATAGAAGCCCGGCTCGGTAGTAATACTGAGCCGGGTTTTTTTATTTGTCGATTAGAAAACCACTAATGGACACTCAGGAACACCGATGGCGGGGTTCGAACAGGGGTGATTCCCATCCTTGCTATTCTGGCTGCTTATCAGCGTTCATCAGCGGTTAGGTTTTTTCAACCGCTGATGGACACTCATGAACACTGATGGCGGGGTTCGATCAGGGGTGATTCCCATCCTTGCTATTCTGGCTGCTTATCAGCGTTCATCAGTGTTCATCAGTGGTTCTGTTTTTGAACCGCTAATGGACACTCATGAACACTGATTCCAGGGCTCGATCAGGGGTTCTTCCCAACCTGTTTTCCTTGACTGCTTATCAGCGGTGATCCGTGTTCATCAGTGGTTCGGCTTTTGAACCGCTGATAAACATTGATGTTCACAAATAGGCCAGTCGAATTTCGCCATGAACTTCCCTGGTAAATGATTCCGACTCTTCAAGTGCCAATACACCAACGGATACTCGCTAGAATAGAGGATCCGAGGAGACTCGTCCTGTGAATCTGTGAAGGGTTTGTGGCCCAGCGGGCTAGGTATCAATAGCAAACTCTGATAACTCGCAACCATGAACCAAAGAACCTCCATGATCAAAAAAATCGATTCGGTGTTTTTGGCCACCTATCTCCTGATTTCCATGCTTAGCCATTCAGCAGATGCTGATGACATCCTCATCGCGGATTTTGAAGGCGATACCTATGAATCCTGGACGGTTACTGGGGAAGCCTTTGGCCCGGGGCCTGCCAAAGGTACCCTCCCAGGGCAAATGCACGTCGACGGGTTTCTAGGTAAAGCACTCGTCAATTCCTTCTTCCAAGGTGATAACTCCGTCGGCACTTTGACATCCCCTGAATTTCGAATTGAAAGGAAATTCATCACTTACTTCATCGGTGGTGGCAAGAATCCCGAGAAACTCGCATTGCAATTGATGATCGATGGAAAAGTTGTTCGCAGTGCAACCGGCCCCAACGACAAACCCGGTGGTAGCGAAGCTCTCGAAGTGGATTCATGGGACGTGTCCGAGTTCTCAGGCAAAACAGCTCGACTACGAATTGTGGATCAGGCTCAGGGCGGTTGGGGCCACATCAATGTCGATCATATCGTGCAAACCGATACCAAACCCAAAGGTTCCATGAAAGATGCCGAGCGTTCCTTCACCACAGACGCCAGCTATTTGAACATCCCGATCAAAAACGGGGCTACCAAGCGACTCGTGACACTACTTGTCGATGGCCAAGTCATCGTACGAAACGACATCGAACTAGCCGATGGGGATGCCGACTGGTGGGCATCGATGGACATCTCCGCTTGGAAAAGCAAAGAATTGACAATACGTGTTGATAAATTATCGGAGGGTTCAACAGCGCTGAGCAGTATTCAGGCGAGCGACAGCTTCAAAGACACCGATCGACTCTATCGGGAACCGCTACGAGGTCAGTTTCACTTTTCTCCGCAGCGAGGGTGGAACAACGACCCGAATGGTTGTGTCTATTACAACGGGGAGTATCACCTTTTCTTTCAGCACAACCCTTACGGTTGGGGCTGGGGGAACATGCATTGGGGCCATGCAGTCAGCAAGGATCTGGTCCATTGGGAAGAGTTGGGAGATAAGCTATTTCCCGACTCGATGGGCCCGATGTTTAGTGGGAGTGCGGTCGTTGACTGGAACAACACGAGCGGTTTTGGGAAAGAGGGCAAGCCGCCTTTGGTGCTGATCTACACTGCTGCCGGAAATCCCACCGTTCAAGCAATCGCCTATAGCACCGACGGACGCACCTTCACCAAATATGCGGGCAACCCAGTGCTCAAGCAGATCACGGGAGGAAATCGGGATCCGAAAGTCTTTTGGCACGAACCTACCCAAAAATGGGTGATGGTGCTTTACGTTGAATTGCAAGGGAAACACACGATTCATTTTTTTACATCTCCTAATCTTCGTGAATGGTCACAATCAAGCATCACCGAAGGAATAGCCGCAACAGCATACTTGTTCGAGTGCCCCGATTTCTTTGAGCTTGCCGTCGATGGGGATAAGACCAACAGAAAGTGGGTACTCCTCGGGGCAAATAGCGAATATGCCGTGGGCACTTTTGACGGGACACGATTTACGCCCGAGCAAACCAAATTGCCTGGTCATCGCGGTCGAGGTTTTTATGCACCACAGACTTTTAGCGATATTCCCAAGAGCGATGGGCGCCGCATTCAAATTGGCTGGTTTCAGACCGAAACTCGAGGAATGAGTTTCAATCAATCGATGACGGTTCCTTTGGAAATTAAGCTCCTCGGTACTCCCGAAGGCCCTCGCATGACCTTCACACCGGTGAAAGAACTCGAATCGCTTCGGACTAGGACAACCACTTTTGACCCGATCGTCTTAAAGCCTGGGGACAGAAATCCGTTTGATGCACTGCAGTTGGAACTGCTCGAGATACGAGCCGAGATCGAGCCTAGTGAAGCATCCGAAATCGTATTCAATATACGAGATTCGATGATCATTTATGATTCAAACCAGCAAGAGATCACCGTCAACGGACAACGAGCCTGGGCACCGCTTCGCGACGGGAAGCTTCGACTGACGATCTATTGCGACCGTACAGGCCTTGAGGTTTTCGCCAGCGATGGGCTTTGCTACATACCGATGCCCTTTAACGCCAATCCCGAGAATCAGAAAATATTTCTTGAGACCCGTGGCAACGCGGCCAGCATCAGAAAATTGGAGGTTCATGAATTGCGTTCTGCCTGGAGGTAATCCGAGGACGCGGTTGATCTGTTGGGGAAAAACAGGGATTCCAGGTTTCCCGGAAATACGATCGACTCGATTTGATTCAGGCTTTTCGAGTACGATCACGTCTGCGGGTACCGCGAAGCTAAGTACGAGTAAGCCATGCTTTAGCCCGCAAAGTTACCCCAAGCACCGTATGAAATAATTTCTTAACACGCCCCCTGTTCTGATGAAGCCTTGAGCATATGATTCTCGATGGCGGGCGAATAAGCATTCTCGATCCTATCGACCCGAAAGATCCTATGCGTCCTCATTCTCGCAACGCGCTTAGTCTCATCGAACTGATGGTCGTCGTGGCTATCATCTCTGTACTCGCTGCATTACTGCTGCCGGCAGTGCAAGCTGCACGGGAGGCCGCACGTCGAATCAACTGTGCAAGCAACCTTCGGCAATTCCATTTCGACTTTCGGACTCTGCAGGACTTTAATACCAATAACCTTCGCGAGATCAAACTCGTCAACGTTTGCCCAACGTCTCGTAAACGGCTTGGTTATCTCAGGAATTATGCAGTTACGCTCGACGAAGCCCGTCAATCCACGAGCAATACTCTCCAATACTTCGAGGTCGCCGAAAACGCTGAAACCAATGGTGGAAATCCGTTCTCAAGTCCCGACCCTCTGACAAGACTCGAAATCTTGAAAGGCCTAATCGACTATAAACGGCATAGCAATAGCTTAGCGAACTACTTGTATTTTGACGGTCACGTCCAAACGATTCCTTCAGAAGTCGTCGAACGTTGGACCGAGACCAACTGGAATTTTCTTTATGTCGGCGCGGCTACCTACGATGATTAGCCCTGGGTGCGTGCACATCGATCTGGATTGCGATCACGAGCAATGTTTCACTGAGCACAAGCACGAAGTCACTCGGGCCTAGAGACCTTTTGTTTTTACCACAACAGTTCCTCAAGAATCTAACTTGTTATAATCTTTCACCGTAGAGTATCACGCCAAATCTATTTCTCGGCAAATATTCGCACAAAAGGAACACGATGCCTAAGCCTCTTTTTCACGGTGTGTGCGCTTCGTCAATCACCCCTTTCGGCCCTCGAGGAACCCTCGAACTCTCTCGACTAGGACCTCACCTCGATTGGTTGATCACCGAAGGAGTCGATGCGATCTCGCCCTTAGGGAGCTCCGGAGAGTTTGTCGCGATGGAATGCGATGACCGGAAAAAAGTGCTTGCAGCCGCTTTGGAAAAAATCGCAGGACGCGTCCATGTCGTCGCCGGAACCCACGACTATTCAACCCGCCGCACGATCGAGCTTTCCCAATTCGCCGAATCGCACGGAGCCGACTCGCTCCTGATCGTTCCTCCCTACTACATGGCACCCACTCCATCGCAGGTCATGGATCATTACCGGCGAATCGCAGAGTCGGTTTCGATCCCCATCGTCCTGTACCACAATATTCCGCTTACGGCCGTCGACCTCAAAACCGATCATTTACTCAAGCTCTACGAAGAGAAAGCCATCGGTGGAATCAAAATGTCCAACCCCGAACCAGATCGCATCTGCGAGATTCTTCAAGCCACCGATTCCAAGTTGCATATCTACGCGGGTATCGACACCGTGGCCTTCGAAGGCCTATGCCATGGTGCCCATGGTTGGATCTCTGGGATTCCAAGCACCGTACCTCGTGCCGCGAAAGAACTCTATGTCGCGATCGCCATCGAAAAGAACCTTGACCTCGCCCGCAAGCTCTGGACTAAACTCGCACCTCTGATGCGACTGCAGTTCCAAGCCTACCATTCGCGAGGCGAAGGGGCCCACTGGTTCTCGACCATGAAAGCCGCCTTGAACATGATCGGTCCTCCCGTCGGAGACCCCGAACCACCGATTGCTCCACTACCTGATTCGCTTCGAGGCACCCTCGCGAAACTCTTGAGAGATCTTGGATATACGGTCAAGTCATGACACACGCTGAGTCCATAGCCGTCGAAGAACTCGAACGCTTCGTCGCCCAAGCACTCGTCAGCACCGGAATGCCCGACGAGCAAGCCTCGATTGTTGCCGATACACTCGTGACAACCGATGCGATGGGAGTCTTTACCCACGGCACGAAACTTCTGATCGGATACATCAAGAAACTTCAATCCGGTGGCTACGATCCTCGAGCAATCCCGACCGTCGAGCGACAGGGTCCGGCATGGGGTATCGTCGATGGCAAATCGGCACTCGGAATGATCGGTTGCCATGCAGCCATGAAGATGGCTGTTGAAAAAGCCAAGCAAACTGGGATCGCCTATGTCGGTCTGAAACACACAGCCCATGTCGGAGCCATCGGTTATTATGCATCGATGGGTGCCCGCCAAGGTTGCATCACGATGGTCACTGGCAACGACATCCCCTCGGTAGCCGCGCCAGGGTCATGCAAAGCCGTCTTAGGGAGTAACCCGATCGCTTATGGAATTCCTCGCATAGGCGCGGATCCAATCTTTTTGGACATGGCCACGGCAGCAACCGCAGGGGGCAAGGTCTATGCGGCCTGCCAGCGTGGTGAGCCTATCCCGGATACTTGGCTCATCGGTCCCGATGGCAAACCGACGACCGATGGATCGCTCTATCCGGCCCAAGCCTCCTTGGCTCCCATGGCAGGTCACAAAGGTTACGGTATCGGACTGTGGTGCGAGATCCTCTCGGCGATCCTACCCGGAGGCAATCACACTTGGAACGTCGGTAGCTGGCTCTTTGACGATCCATCCAAGCCCTCGAACCATACCGCATCGTTTACAGCGATCGATGTTTCGGTCATCAGCGATCCTGAGCGTTTCGATAGGCAACTCCAAGACCTAATCGACCAGATCCATCATGCACCCAAGGCCGAAGGTTCCTCGGGAGTGTTGCTACCCGGAGAACGCGAATGGTCCAGATTTCATCAAGCAAAATCGTCAGGAATTCCCCTCCCGATCGATGTGCTTGATAAACTAAAGCTTGCTGCCGAATCGACTGGCGTAAAGGCTTCCTGGCTTTCGTAGATTCCCTCCCAACTTCGCATCGTTTGTCTTTATGAAAATCATCCGTTACCAAGACTCCCATTCCCAGGTCCATTTTGCCAGCGTCCAAGCCGACGGTAGCAAACTCCGTATCGAAGGCAATCCACTAGGCGATTGGACCCAAACCCAAGAGTCGGCTCAAGTTACCAAGTTGCTCTCACCGATCGAGCCCCGCGATATCCTTTGTATAGGACTGAACTATCGCAAGCATGCTGCCGAAGGTGGTCAAGCGATCCCAGAGTTTCCAGTCCTGTTCATGAAAAACAGCGGTGCGCTGACTAATCCCGGCGACCCGATCGTCCTGCCTCGGAAACTCGCCAGCCAGTCGGTCGACTACGAATGCGAGCTTGCAGTGATTATCGGTAAACCTTGCTACAACGTATCGAAAGCCAACGCCTTGGATTATGTCCTGGGTTACACCTGTGCCAACGATGTCAGCGCTAGGGATTGGCAGATGAAATACGGTGGTAGCCAATGGTGCCGTGGTAAAACCTTCAGCACCTTTTGTCCCCTCGGTCCAGTCCTAGTAACGGCTGATGAGATTCCCAATCCGAACGCATTGTCGATTAAAACCATCCTCAACGGTCAGGTCATGCAAGACTGGAACACCAACGACATGATTTTTGATGTGCCGACGTTGATCGAATTCTTAAGCGGCTCAACGCGATTGGCCCCAGGTACGGTGATCCTCACCGGTACACCGCACGGCGTAGGTGGAGCTCGCAAGCCGCCGGTCTATCTCAAAGATGGTGATACCGTGACGATCGAGATAGAGAAGATCGGGACGCTAACGAATCCTGTCGTCGACGAATCGATTGGTTGATTCGATGATCCGACCTGGCCTAAATACAATCGCTCTGGACATCGGTAGCACATCGATCAAAGGTGCGGTGTTGGACATCGAGGCCGGTGAGTTGGTTTCGGTCTGCTCGCGAAACTTCCCAGCCCCTATCGATAACTTGCCCGCAGGCCATATCGAGATCGACCCCAAAGCGATCGTCTCTACCCTTGTGGAAGTGATCGAGGAATTGGCCGAGCCTCTGGCGCAGAGTTGTTCGGTTTGGATTTGTGGTCAGATGGGCGGACTGATTCTCTCGGATGATCGCGGCAGAGCTAAATCGAACTATTTGTCTTGGCGAGATCAGCGAACGCTCAAAACAACTGGCAGCATGCGATCCTCGATGGAAACTATTCGATTGGACTGGTCCGATGCTCTCTTTGCGAGTCTAGGTCGCGAGCTCCAACCGGGATCGACATCAACGTTGCTGCATTGGCTCTCGGAGCATCGCAAACTTAGCGATGGCGTGTTGCCATTGTCGATCGCCGACTACTGCATCAGCCATCTTGCCAAGCAGCCCGGAACAATGCACGTGACCCATGCGATCGGTTTGCTCGACTTGAGCAAATGGGATTGGCATTACAGTGCGATGGAACGAATCGGGCTTGGAGATCTTTGGTGGCCGGAACTCATCAGCGATACCCGAGCGGCGGCCAAATGGAAGATCGGATCTAGGGTTTTCCAGGTGCATGGCTCGTATGGAGATCAGCAGTGCGCGCTTTTCGGAGCAGGTCTTGAGCCAGGTTGCTTGTCGATCAATATATCGACAGGCTCTCAGGTCAGCATGCTTTCGAAAGAGCTCGATCATGGGCCTTATCAAACCCGAGCTTACTTTAGCGATTATTTTCTAAAAACGATTACTCATCTACCGGCTGGAAGATCGCTCAACGCCTTGATGGATCTCTTTACGGAATTGGCTGACCCGGAGGGCAAGCAACTCGATCGATCTTGGCAAATCGCTTCGGAGAAGATGGAGCAAGTTGAATCGACGGATTTGCTTGCTGATATTGCTTTTTTCGCAAGTCCGCTTGGTAGCAGTGGTTCTCTGAGCCATATCACTACAGAGAACCTTTCGGTAGGGCATGTGTTGCTAGCTGCTTGCAATGCGATGGCCAAGAACTATTTCCAGGCCGCACAGCGGTTTGGGGATAAAAATCAGTGGAAATCGATTTTGATTTCTGGGGGATTACCCAGTCGATTACCCCGATTGGCACGATTGATCCAAGAGCGATTCAAGTTGCCGACAGTGCAAAAGACTGGAGAGGAAACACTCCTTGGGCTATTGCGATTGGCCAAGCAACACCAGGGCTCTGGATCGTAGTACACTAGCGGCATCCATCTTCTTTTCCGGGAGTTCCGAACTCATGAAAAAATCGGCTTCAGCAATCCTTCTTGCATGCAGTTGGTTGCATGGCAGTAGCGGGCTTGCACAAGACGCACCTAGGTTCATCGATCATTCGTTGTTGATAGCCAAGGAGTATCCTTGCAACTGGCCAACCCATCCGTTCCCAAAATTTCAGATCGTCCATCAGTCGACCGTCGGGCTCGCGAGCCCTTACAACATCGATTCGTTGTATGTCGATGGAAACACAGGCACTCAGCTCGATGTTCCACCGCATAGCGTCGCACGTCCTGAGTTGAATCGCGAGAAGTCCGGTCCGCTAGGACTTGCGACCACCGAGAAAACAGAAGTATGGCAATTCGGCGGGGAGGCTTGCGTGGTTGATACGCGGGATCTGCTCGACAAAGCGCCCAAAGGGATCAGTCCTCTAGTTACTCCTGATTATCTCGAGCGTTTCGAGGCAACCCATCGAAAGCTGCGGTTCGGTGATGTCGTATTGTTTCGGAGCGATTATTCCGATCGATACTACCGTCCGTTTCCAGAGGGCTCTCGCTTTATCAACGATGTCGTCGATAAAAAGGCGACTGGGTATCCCGATCCGAATCCCGAGACAATGGAGTGGTTGGCCACACGCGGCATCATGGCACTAGGGACCGACTCTGCAAGCATGGGTCCGATGCCGGATCTTGCAGAGCCGACCCATTATGCGGGCCTGAGGCATGGGATGATTTGGACCGAAGGTGCAACAGGGTTGAGTCAGTTGCCATCGACCGGAGCGTTCTATTGTTTCTTAGGGCCAAAGCATCAAGGGGGGCCTTATGGCGAAGGCCGAGCATTCTCGATTGTTGGAGGTGATTTGCCTAGAAGGCTCATCGAATCGTGCAGATCTAAGCGTGCGATCGATCTGACACCAACGCTTACCCCCAAGTTCCCCATGACCAATCCGGGAAGAAACACTGGCGAGCATCGACAGGTGTATCTCAAGATCGATTTTCTTTACAGTGAGTATCTCGATATGTACCATCATGGGCACATGATGGACTCGATGGCCGGAACGCATTTAGTACCACCATCGTATGCGCTCAGTGCAAGCGACGTACCGATGCAGGATTCCCCTGAGGTGAGACTGTGGCTCGATGAGTACGAGAAGAAGTTTGGCAAGCGTGCTCAGAGCGATTTGACCACCGACCAAGTGCCGATCGAATGGACTTGCGGCGATGTGCGTGTGATCGATGTCCGATCGCTTATTGGGACCACCGACCGGGCCGCTTGGCCCGCTTCACCCCAGATCACCTCGGCCATGATCGATCGCTACGAGAGAGAAACCGGAGTATTGGTACCTGGACAGGTCGTCGTGTTTTATACCGGTGTGATCGATCGGTATCTGAAAATGCCTGCCGATGCGCAAGGGAACTTTGGCAGCGGTCTTTGGACCGACGCTTATTCTCGCAAGACAGAGGGCTGGCCCGCTTTGGGGGCAGAAGCAGTCGATTATTTAAGTAAGAAAGGGATCCGGTGCGTGGCGACAGATGCCCCGGATTTAGGAGGAGTCGATCCCAAGCAAGCTTTGATGACGTATTGGGCTTTAGGTAGTCGTCAGATGGTCGCTGTGGAGTTCTTGAGCAACGTAGGATCGATCCCTGAGCAAGGGGGGTACTTTTTGTTTGCGGCGTTAAAGATCAAGGATTGTCATGGTGGCCCGGGCCGTGCCATTCTACTATATTGATTCAAACGAATCTTTTTCATCCTCAAATAAAGCGTCTGCCGGTGGATGACGACTACGAGTACGATAAATGCCAGGAGCGGATACTCCTATCGACAATAATTCCAGAAGAGCTACTTAGAGAACCAAATAATCATAAGTCATGTTTTGCAGATCAGTTCGTATACCGATATCGATCGTCTTATGGTTGTTTACCTCGACAAGCTTGCCCCAGGTTGGTTTGGGACAGACCGAGTCGACGAAGTTCTTCGAAGAGAACATCCGCCCACTCTTGGTTCAGCACTGCATCGCATGCCACGGGCCCGATAAATCCGAATCTTCACTCAGGCTCGATCAGCCCGATCGGTTCGCTCAAGGCGGAGACTCCGGGTCCCTCATCGATCGTGATCAGCCACAAGCAAGCTTGTTGCTTCAAGCCGTCCGTCACGAAGGCTTGGAGATGCCTCCCAACAAGAAACTATCCGAAGAGCAAATCGCAGCACTTGAGACTTGGGTGCGGTCCGGGGCAACTTGGCCAGAGTATGTCAAAGAACTCTCGACCCCCTCGGATCAGTCCCAAATCACCCAAGCCGATCGCGAGTATTGGTTCTTTCAACCCTTGAGCGATCCTGATGTGGTGTCCACGACTTACGCTAATCCAATCGATGCATTCATCTCGCAACGGCTCCAATCCCAAGGCTTGAGTTTGGGCAACAGGGCCGACGAATTGATTCTTGTACGAAGACTCTATCTGGATCTTGTTGGTGTCCCTCCTACCTACGAACAATTGCAAGCTTACTTACAAACTCCGGCGATAGCTCCCCCAGGGCCATCGCGTTATGAGCAACTGGTTGACAAACTGCTCTCGGATGCTCGTTATGGAGAGCGATGGGGACGATACTGGTTGGATCTGGTCCGGTTCGCTGAATCGGATGGTTTCAAACAAGACGACTTTCGTCCAAGTGCCTACCGATACCGAGACTATGTGATCCAAGCATTCAACGAGGACATTCCTTATAGCCAGTTCATTGCCGAGCAACTCTCAGGAGATGAAATCGATCCAAACTCTGATCGGATGAACGCAGCGACAGGTTATCTGAGGCACTGGATCTACGAATACAACCAGCGGGACGTTCGTTCGCAGTGGGATAATATCCTCAACGATTTGACCGATGTGACCGGAGAAGTCTTCTTGGGTCTAGGGTTTTCCTGTGCTCGATGCCACGATCATAAATTCGACCCGATCCTTCAAAAAGACTATTACCGCTTGCAGGCTTTCTTTGCACCGATGGAGCCTCGCTACGACATCGTTTCCGAATCCAGGTCAATCGATGATCGTAAGGAGGCCTTCGATGCGTGGTCGCTGTGCGCCGAACCGATTCAAGCAGAGCTTGCGTCCTTGCAAGAGGAGGCTCGCACGAAGGTCATCGAAGGAGCGATCGAGAAGTTCCCACCCGATGTTCGACCAGCTCTCCGCAAAGCTCGACAGCAGCGTCAACCCGAAGAACGGTCGATCGCCGTTCTAGCTTATCTCCAGATCGAAAATGAAATCAAAGGAATCGACTACAGCAAAAAACTCAAAGGGGATTCGCTCGATCGCTGGAAGTTTCTCAAGAAACAATACGACGAACTCAAGAAAGGGATCCCTAAAGATCCTGAAATCGCCTTGACGGTTCGAGACTCAGGGCCCAATGCTCCCGAGCTTACGATTCCAGGTAAGCCTAGTGCCGGTCGGATCGAGCCCGATGTCCCAACGGTGCTTTCCCAAAAGCATCCTGTTGTTTTCCAAGAAGACCAAACGGGAATTTTGGAATCATCCACTGGGCGTCGATCCGCTTTGGCTCGCTGGATTGCCGACCCAGACAATCCGCTCGCTTGGCGAGTGATCGTCAACCGAATCTGGCAGCATCATTTCGGTAGGGGTTTGGTCGCAAACTCGAGCGACTTTGGCCGACTCGGTGAGCCTCCAACGCATCCTGAACTGCTGGACTATTTAGCTCAGTACTTGATCCAGCAGAATGGTAAATTCAAATCGTTGCATCGATTGATCGTCACGTCGGAGACCTACAAACAAAGTAGTTATCCAGAGCATAGAGCCCAGGGCCTAGCCATCGATCCAGAGAATCGCATGCTTTGGAGATATCCACCTCGCCGACTCGATGCCGAACAGATTCGCGATTCTATCTTAGCCGTATCGGGCAGCCTCGATGATCGTATGGGTGGGCCATCGGATACCGGTGACTCAAACAGACGTAGCATCTATCAGCGAGCCATGAGAAATAGCCCCAACACGTTCCTGGCCAGCTTTGATGCACCCGACGGGAGCGCGTCGATTGGCCGTCGTAACACGACGACGACATCTTTGCAGTCTCTGCTGCTTACGAATTCACCTTGGATGATCCGCAAATCCGAGTCGTACGCCAAGAGTTTGATTTCCGAGCACGATTCGACTCAACTGAGGATTCAGGCGATGTTTCGGGCGATTTTGCTTCGAGAGCCTGCCGATGAGGAATACCGCTGGGTTAGCCAACTGGTCGAAGCACCCGAAGGCTCCGATCCACTTGGAGCCTGGGCAGATGCGTGCCAGTCCCTTTGGAATACCAGCGAATTTCTATACATCGAGTGAATGCTTGATACTTGATTAACCTTACCCTATCATCGGATTCGCTATGGAGTCTCCTTCTATTTATGATCGCCGAAGCATGCTCGCCAATGCGGGTTTCGGTTTCGGACTGCTCGCACTCCAAGCGATGCTCGCACCCAACAGCTTGCAAGGTATGCAAGATACAGCGCCCCGGGCTGCTGGAAAGAAAGGGCATCATGCGGCCAAGGCCAAGAGTATCATTTTCTTGTTCATGGAAGGTGGCCCGAGTCATATCGATCTATTTGATCCGAAGCCACGACTCGAGCAGCTTGCAGGCCAGCCTTTGCCACCGAGCTTTAAGCCGATTATCACCCCGATGGGTGAATACAATGCTCCCCTGATGCCGAGCAAACGCAGATGGAAACAGTACGGAAACTCCGGAACTTGGGTCTCGGATTGGCTACCTCACACTGCCCAACATGTCGATGACCTTGCGATCATCCGATCCTGTTGGGGAAACGGATTAAACCACTCAAACGGTGTTTGCCAAATGAATACCGGCTCGACGCTCGGGGGGCGACCAAGCTTGGGCTCATGGGTCACTTATGGACTTGGTACCGAGAACGAGTCTTTGCCTGCTTTTGTGGTTATCGAAGACGATGATGGCAAGGTGATCAATGGGCCTCGAAACTGGAGCGCGGGCTTCATGCCCGCAACTTATCAAGGTACCGCGCTGCACTCGTCTGGTGCACCGATCCGGTTTCTTACTGCTCCCAAAGAGATCGACGCTTGGCGGCAAAACAATAAGAGAAAACTCATTGATGCTTTGAATCGTAAGCATCAAGCCGACCGATCGATCGATACTGAGCTCGATGCCCGTATTCGATCTTATGAACTCGCATATCGAATGCAATCGGAAGCACCCGAAGCAGTGGATCTTTCGCAGGAATCGCATTCTACGATGCAACTCTATGGTATCGACGAGAAGGAAACGAGTGTTTTTGGACGCAACTGCTTACTAGCCCGTAGACTCGTCGAGCGGGGTGTACGGTTCGTGCAGTTGTACCACGGCTCAGGTAGCCGTTGGGATGCGCATTCAGGGATCGAAAAGAATCACTCGACGCTGTGCCGTGCCTCGGATCGCCCAGTGGCGGGCCTTCTAACAGATCTTAAACAACGTGGACTCTTGGATTCGACGTTGGTGATCTGGGGTGGAGAATTTGGACGTACCCCGATGAGCGAAAAAGGGGACGGTCGAGACCACAACTCGAACGGATTTACAATGTGGATGGCAGGTGGCGGGGTGCGCGGCGGCCAGACGATCGGCAGTACCGATGAGATTGGTCTTCATGCAGTCGAAGATCGACTTCACGTACACGATCTTCACGCGACGATCCTGCATCTGATCGGTCTGAATCATTGGGACTTGGTTTACTCGCATCAAGGTCGTCCGGAGCGTGCTACTCAAAACGAGGGCCGGGTTTGCACCAAACTATTATCTTGATGAAAACAGAACCGCTGATGAACACGGATGAACGCTGATAAGCAGCCAGGGAAAGCAAGTTGGGAAGAACCCCTGATCGAGCCCTTGGATCAGTGTTCATGAGTGTCTATCAGTGGTTCAAAAGACCGAACCGCTGATGAACACGGATGAACGCTGATAAGCAGCCAGGAATAGCAAGTTGGGAAGAACCCCTGATCGAGCCCTTGGATCAGTGTTCATAAGTGTCTATCAGTGGTTCAAAAACAGAACCGCTG
>Ga0315899_10000346_pt1 | contig 57402 bp, 60 predicted proteins | sample LakEriMetagenome_2_FD_203518 | JGI IMG/M metagenome (GOLD analysis project Ga0315899, IMG submission 203518) | Freshwater fungal communities from buoy surface, Lake Erie, Ohio, United States - Buoy 4 MA112 | ecosystem: Environmental > Aquatic > Freshwater > Lake | place: USA: Lake Erie, Ohio... | reverse complement strand
CCTCGATCGTGATCAGCGGCGGGTCGGCGGAGGCGGCCGCTTCCACAAACACCCAGCTCTGCATCTCGGGGGGCAGCAGCCCCTTCAGGCGCTGGAGTTCGCTCATGCGCTCGTCACCGGCGTGTCTCTGGCAACACTAGCGACGCCGTCACGCGGCTTCAGGCCTGGGTTGAACAGCCGGGCACCGCGTCGCGTGAGAGGCTAGGCGGGTTTGGCTGCCGGACATCTGCCCATGCCCCGTCGCACGGATCTGCGTCGCATCCTGCTGCTGGGATCGGGGCCGATTGTGATCGGTCAGGCCTGCGAGTTCGACTATTCGGGTACGCAGGCCTGCAAGGCCCTGCGGGCCGAAGGTTTCGAGGTGGTGCTGGTGAACAGCAACCCGGCCTCGATCATGACCGATCCGGACATGGCGGATCGCACCTACATCGAGCCGCTGACCCCTGAGGTGGTGCGGCGGGTGATCGAGATCGAACGCCCGGATGCGCTGCTGCCCACCATGGGTGGTCAGACGGCCCTGAACCTGGCCGTTGCCCTGGCCAGGGACGGCACGCTGGAGCGCTTCGGCGTTGAGCTGATCGGCGCCAACCTGGAGGCGATCGAGAAGGCGGAGGACCGCGACCTGTTCAAGCAGGCGATGGAGCGCATCGGCGTGGCCGTCTGTCCCTCCGGCATCGCCACCACCCTCGAGGAGGCCGAAGCGGTGGGCGAGCAGATCGGCAGCTACCCGCGCATCATCCGGCCGGCGTTCACCCTGGGCGGCAGCGGCGGCGGCATCGCCTACAACCCCGAGGAATTCCGGGCGATCTGCCTGAGCGGCCTCGATGCCAGCCCTGTGAGGCAGATCCTGATCGAGCAGTCGTTGCTGGGCTGGAAGGAGTTCGAGCTGGAGGTGATGCGCGACACCGCCGACAACGTGGTGATCGTCTGCTCGATCGAGAACCTCGATCCGATGGGCGTGCACACCGGCGATTCGATCACGGTGGCACCGGCGCAGACCCTCACCGACCGCGAATACCAGCGCCTGCGCGACCAGTCGATCGCGATCATCCGCGAGATCGGCGTCGATACCGGCGGCAGCAACATCCAGTTCGCGATCAATCCCGCCAATGGCGATGTGATCGTGATCGAGATGAACCCGCGCGTGTCGCGCAGCTCGGCACTGGCCTCGAAGGCCACCGGTTTCCCGATCGCCAAGATCGCCGCCCGTCTGGCCGTGGGCTACACGCTCGACGAAATCATCAACGACATCACCGGCAAGACGCCGGCCTGCTTCGAGCCCACGATCGACTACGTGGTGACGAAGATTCCCCGCTTCGCCTTCGAGAAGTTCCGCGGCAGCCCGGCGGTGCTCACCACGGCGATGAAGTCGGTGGGCGAGGCGATGGCGATCGGCCGCTGCTTCGAGGAATCGTTCCAGAAGGCGCTGCGCTCGCTGGAGACCGGCCATGCCGGCTGGGGTTGCGACCGGCCTGATGCCATGCCGGAGCGTGTCGAGCTGGATCGGCAGCTGCGCACGCCGTCGCCCGATCGGATCTTCGCGGTGCGCACGGCGATGGTGCATGGCTACAGCGATGCCGACATCCATCGCCTCTCGGCGATCGATCCCTGGTTCCTGGCCAAGCTGCGCCGCATCATCGATGCCGAGGCCCGGTTCCTGAAGGGGCGTCAGCTGGCCCAGCTCGATGCCGCCGCGCTGCTGGAGCTCAAGCAGCTCGGCTTCGCCGATCGTCAGATCGCCTGGGCTACCGGCAGCCATGAACTGGAGGTGCGCGCCCACCGCCAGGGGTTGGGTGTCAACGCCGTGTTCAAGACCGTCGACACCTGCGCGGCTGAATTCGCCTCGACCACGCCGTATCACTACGCCACCTACGAGCGACCGCTGGAGCGCCTGCGCGACGACGGCTCGCTGGAGCTGATTCCCCCCGAGAGCGAGGTGCAGCCCGAAACGCGCCGCAAGGTGATGATCCTCGGCGGCGGCCCGAACCGCATCGGTCAGGGGATCGAGTTCGACTACTGCTGCGTGCACGCTTCGTTTGCGCTGCAGGCCGAAGGCTTTGCCACGGTGATGGTCAACAGCAACCCGGAAACGGTGTCGACCGATTACGACACCTCCGATCGTCTCTATTTCGAGCCGCTCACGCTCGAGGACGTGTTGAACGTGATCGAGGCGGAGAAGCCCGAGGGCGTGATCGTGCAGTTCGGCGGCCAGACGCCGCTGAAGCTGGCGATCCCGCTGCTGCGCTGGCTGGCCACGCCGGTGGGCCAGGCCACCGGCACCCGCATCTGGGGCACCTCACCGGAATCAATCGACACCGCCGAGGACCGCGAGCAGTTCGAGGCGATCCTGCGGCGTCTGGAGATCCGCCAGCCCCGCAACGGCCTGGCCCGCAGCCAGGAGGAGGCCCGCGCCGTGGCCGCCCGAGTCGGCTATCCCGTGGTGGTGCGTCCCAGCTATGTGCTCGGCGGCCGCGCCATGGAGGTGGTTTACGGCGAGGAGGAACTGAACCGCTACATGGTGGAGGCGGTGAATGTGGAGCCGGACCACCCGGTGCTGATCGATCAGTACTTGGAGAACGCCACCGAGGTGGATGTGGATGCGCTCTGTGATGGCACCGGCCGGGTGGTGATCGGTGGCCTGATGGAGCACATCGAACCGGCGGGTGTCCACTCCGGCGATTCGGCCTGTGCGCTGCCCGCAGTGAGTCTGGAGCAGGAGGCGCTGGCCACGATCCGCGAGTGGAGCAAGGCCCTGGCCCTGGCGCTGCAGGTGAACGGCCTGATCAACCTGCAGTTCGCGATCAAGGACGGCGACGTCTACATCATCGAGGCCAACCCGCGCGCCTCGCGCACGGTGCCGTTCGTGGCGAAGGCCACCGGAGCACCGCTGGCCAAGATTGCCAGCCAGATCATGGCCGGCCGCACGCTGGAGCAGATCGGCCTCACCAGCGAACCGGTGCCGCCGCTGCAGGCGGTGAAGGAGGCGGTGCTGCCGTTCAAGCGCTTCCCCGGCGCCGATTCGATCCTGGGGCCGGAGATGCGCAGCACCGGTGAGGTGATGGGTACCGCCCGTGGGTTTGGATTGGCCTACGCCAAGGCGGAGCTGGGGGCGGGTGAGGCCCTGCCCATTGCCGGCACCGTGTTCCTCTCCACCCACGACCGCGACAAGCCGGCGCTGGTGCCGGTGGCACGGCGCCTGGCGGAGCTGGGCTTCCGCTTGGTGGCCACCGAGGGAACCGCCCGGGCGCTGGTGGAGGCCGGCCTGACGGTGGAGCCGATCCTCAAGGTGCATGAGGGGCGGCCGAACATCGCCGATGCGATCCGCTCCGGCGAGATCCAGCTGGTGATCAACACGCCGGTCGGCCGCCAGGCTGCCCACGACGACAAGTACCTGCGCCGCGCCGCCATCGACTACGCGGTGCCGGCCGTGACCACCCTGGCCGGCGCCCGCGCCGCCGTGGAAGCGATCGCGGCCCTGCAGGGCGAACCGCTGGCGGTCACCGCCCTGCAGGACATGCACGCCTAGGCGGCTGCTCAGCCAGCTCAACCCGTAGCCTGGACCCCCTGAGCCCGCCAGCCGTGACCATCGCCCCCACCCAGGCCACCAGCACCGCTGCGGCCGTTCCTGCCAGCGGCAGCGACTGCACCGCCGCCTTCCGCGCCGCCTACGAAAACCGCTACACCTGGCAGCCGGGCTTCGGTGGCTACCGCGGTCGTTGCGTCTGGGAGCAGGGCGACCAGCGCCAGGAGGGCAGCTTCAGCGTCGGCGCCGATCTGAAGGCCCAGGTGGAGGGCATCGATGATGAAACGGTGCACAAGGCGGTGGCCGGCCAGCTGTGGGAGGTGGCGATCCACCGCGTGCGCCGCAGCTTTGAGCAGACCCATGGCGAGAACACCTTCACCGCCGGTGACAGCGACGCGGTGGGCACGGAAGTGATCGTGGGCGGCAAGAACGCCGGTGACCGCTACCGCATCAAGGACGATGTGGTGACGATGGTCCACCGTCACATCCACGGCACGGTGGTCACGATCTTCACCGAGAGCATCACCGACACCGGCAGCGGCTACCTGAGCCGCAGCTACACCAGTCAGTACAGCGATCCCGCCAGCGGTGCTCCCCGCGGCGGCCTGAGCCGCTTCACCGACACGTTCGTGCCCCTGGCGGGCGAGGGTCCGTGGGTGCTGAGCGAGCGGGTGGTGGAGAGCGAGGCGTTCGGCGATGCCCCGGCCACCCGCCTGGTGTTCCGCTTTGAGGAGCTCGAGCCGCTGGCCTGAGCGGCCTCGATCCGAAGCCCTCAGGGCAGGGTGAAGCCTGACTGCAGATTGCCGAGGTCGAGCATCACCCAGCCCACCCACAGCAGCAGCGCCAGCACCCCGGCGGCGGCTGCCGCCTTCGCCACAAAACGCCCCACCATCTCGAGGGTGCTGATCTCTTTCATCGGCCTACGGCTCCGGGAGTTCCCATCATCGGTCGCGGCGGGGCAGGGGCCATGCATTCGTTAAGATTGCAAAGCGAAAGGTCGCTGAAACAATATAGACATTGCCACTTGCTCGTTGCTCGTTGAGGCTGGCGCACTGCCGTCTTCTGTTCGCGCTACTGCTTGCAGGGCTTGATCTTGCTTTCCTGATTCTATTGCCCTGGTTAATGGGCGATCCTGTTGAGGCTATTTGTGCTGACGTTTTTCTTGAATCGTTTGTTTGGACCGCGATGAAAGATTCGTTCAACCTTTCTGCGCCCATGATGCGTGGGCGAGTATTTTGCGGGGGGGGCTAAAAAAGTATTAAAGATTCTCGGCGAGTCGTCGGCTTGTTTATGCTGAATTGGACCGCTGGCTGATTCGTTCAGTTCTCTGCATCTTGGTCTAAGTCGCCGTACTCTTGCTGCTCAGCAGGGTTTGCCCGGGTCGGTTGCTGTCTTTGTTGTCTGTTTTATCTCATGAAGCCGTCTGCTCTATTTTCCTCTGACTCTGTGACTCAAGTGCTTGATTCTCAGAAATGCGACCGTATTAGCAGGGATATGGTTGGCAGGCTGGCTGGTCGCCTTGATTCGTTGATTGACGTGCCGTTCGTCGGTGAGCGGGCTGAGGCTGCGCTTTTTATTCGAATTGTCGACGCCATTGATCGTTTCGTTTATGAAAGTCTGCCTTGTGAACTCTATTCTCTCATATCACTGGCCGATAACGGTGTCACGCAAGACGAGGCTCGTGTGATCGAAGACAGCTTGACAAGCTACGCCAACAAGGTCTTTAATATACCTTTTCTTTCTGAGCGTACCGAAGAAAGGGTCTTTCGATTTGTTGTGGGTCTTCTTGTTCGTGCAATGGTCAAAGGACGCAGTTTGGATGCGTTGCTTGTTTAGTCGTGGTCTTGCGTGGTGGGGCTGCAGGAGATATGGCTTGAAGCGTGGCATGGTGCTAGTGCGGCTCTGCTGGGGGTCTTGTGGAACTTTTCGGCGCTGTTTTCAGCTGTTTGCTTTTGGTCTGTGTTGTCCAGTGTCTTTAATGATCCGATGCCCTTCTCTTTTGGTGAATCTCTAATGGCAAAGAAGTTTTAAGGTTCGGCTTGACCGGTATATGAGCTCCTTGCTTTAGCTCGCGTCAGCCCTGGCCCGCGCCTTCAGCGGGAATGCTGATCCAGCTGATGCGGTGCGTGCGCAGCCCAGCCTTGATCTCCTCCGAAGGTTCGGCGTCAGCCTGCTGCTCCTGCAGGGCCAGTCCATAGAGCAGATCCAGGCAGAACTTGCCGCCGAAATAACCGCCGTGACCATCGACCTTGCTCAGGCCAAAGGAGCCGAGCAGCATCAACAGCAGCGTGGCTGCATAGTTCAACGGCCTCAGCAGTGGATTGCCGGCGGTGAAGGCGCTCAGATGGCGGCCCTGATCGGTGTAGTCCGTGCAGTCGACCACGTTGAGCGGGTAGCCGATCCAGGGCGGACAGCGGAAGGTCTTCTTGTCGCACAGCGATTGCGATCCCAGGCCACCATGCAGCGAAAGATCGCGCAGGCTCCCCTGGCGCCAGCCATAGCCACCGGGTCGGGTCCGGTCGGAGATGCTGAGGTTGCCGAGCCGATAGCCGCCTCGGCGCGTCCCTGAGGGAAACACGAAGTAGTTGGCCACGGTGGAGGCCAGCCGCAACACCACGTCCGCATCGTTGACGAACAGGAAGGTGTCGCGGAAACGCCGCAGGCAGCTCGCCAGATTGTTGGAGCGGCCCGTGGTGATGGCCCACACCGGGATATCGGCAGCCACCAGGATCAGCCTTTCGAGCGTGAACAGGTCGCCGACCCTGGCGCGCTGCAGCCGCGCTTCGTCTGCTTCATGGCCTGTCGCCGGCGGCTGGCAGGCCTTGTCGCCGAAGGGCCCGAGCGGGTTGTCCTGCCAGAGGTGGGCTTCGGCCTCGGGGTCGAACACATCGCTCAGCACCCGGATCAGCGAGGTGGTGAGCATCGTGCCCATGCTGTGCCCCAGGAAGCTGAGGCTGATCCGTTGAGCCTTGCCCTCATCCAGGCGGGTCTTGTACTCGCTGCCCGCGATCACGTCCTGCACGAGGTGGTGCAGCGCCCGGATCATCTCTACCGCATCGAACACACCGAAGCTCGAGGCCCGCTCGCGATCGCGGAAGTACACCACGATGCGCAGCAGCAGCAGCGTCAGGGCAATGCCCAGCAGCAGTTCACCGATCAGGGCGGCTACGCCGCTGCTGGTGATCGCCAGCACACCACCCAGGATCAGGATCAGCAGCAGCGCCACCGGCATCGCCCGGAACCAGCGCAACGGTCCACCGGCACCGAAGCTTTCCGAAGGCCAGGCGTAGTGCACGAACAGCACGTAATCGTCCGGCGGTGCAACCGTCATGGTCTGGGCATCGCCGTGAAATTTGCGCTCCGCCTCCTCGTACTCCTGCTCCACCGCCGGCAGCGGCACGTTGTAACCGTGAATCCGCACCACCAGGCGCAGCCGCTTGTGCCCCTCGCCGGCACCCGGTTCATTGAAGAACCGCTGAAGATCGTTGCGCAGGGCCGCCAGCTTCGGTGCGCTGGCTTCGATCACCGTCTCCGTGATGCCGGGCCGGTAGGCCCGCTCCGCCTCCAGTGGTGCCGTGCTGCAGATCAGCAGGTGGCTGAAGCAGGGAGACTGTGCTGAGGGGTAGGTGTGATGACGCAACAGGGCGAGCTGAGCCGGTGTGGTCATGGCCTGTCCCGTCGTAACCCAGGCTGGGTCTGTCACCTTGTTGCTAGCCAGGACTGAGGGCGCTTGCAACGGGCGGCCCGACTGTCCGTCGGTTGGCTGTTGTTCGTTCGCCCTGCATACCAATGCCCTGCATACCAAAGACCCCCGGCTCATCACCGGGGGTCACGTGGTTGACATGAAGATGTGAACGTGGATCAGGTGGGGTGAAGCGGCTGGCGGTGGCGCCTGGGGCCAGACATTCCAGGTGTGGGGCAGTGAATCTCCAAAGGGGCACCTCTGGCGGTGCGGGTGGAGTGTCGACGGTTCAGACGGTCCCGATCAGTGTCCGTCCCGACGACCGGCCCACGGTTGGGTGAAGACTGTTGGAGCAGGGGCCTGGAGTCAGCGTTGCTTCAGGTGGTTAGCGCGGTGGGGTGTCGTCCATCGGGGACGCCTCCGTGTTCGATGAACTCAGAATCGCGCCGCCGCTGGCGCTCTGCAATCGGCGATTGCACTCATTGCCCTGGACCCTGGAGTGGGAGCAGCGTGGATGGTTTGTGGCTGTGATCAGGTCTCGAGGTTGCAGTTCACGGCCAGCTCGAACGGCACACAACTATTGGGCAGGCGCAGTAGTTCAGCCGTGAGGCTGGCCAGATCCTGGGGTTGGCTCATCGCTTCCCTGGGGATGGCGGTCACGGCGCTGGCCATGGCGGTGTTGACCCAGCCGGGGCAGATCGCGCTGACGCGGATGCCCTGCTCCCAGCCCTCGTTGCGCATCGTCTGGCAGAGGCCCATCAGCGCGAACTTGCTGGCGGTGTAGGCCGCGAGGCGCCCTTTGCTGCGCTTGCCGCTCATCGATACCAGCACCACGATCCGTCCCTGGCCGTGGGCCGCCAGCTGCGGCCAGGCGGCCCGCGTCAGCCACCAGGGCCCCATCAGATTCACGCGCCATAGCCGCTCGATCTCGGCCTCCTGCCCGTCGGCGAACAGCAGCGGGGCGCGGCTGAACAGGCCGGCGCAATGAATCACGCTGTCGAAGCCCCCGAACTGGGCGGTGCTCCCCTGCACCCAGGCCGCCGCTGACGCCGGATCGCTGGCCTCGTAGGGGTGCAGCAGCAGGCGCCGGGGATCCTGGCCGGACCCCTGCGGGTCCAGGGGAGTGCCTCGCAGCGCTTGCGGGTTGCGCACCCCCAGGCTGAGGCGATGGCCGTCGGCCAGCAGCCGCTCGGCGATCGCCCGGCCGATGCCCCGGTTCGCACCACTGATCAGAACGGTGCGCGTCAGCTCGGTGCGCGACTCCGCTGTCGTCATCCGGCTGCCTCCTCAGTTGGGCATCGTCACGAACTCTTCGGCGATGCTCGGGTGCAGCGCCATGGTGCGGTCGAAATCGGCCTTGGTGGCGCCCATGCCGATCGCGATCGCCGCCATCTGGATGATCTCCGCCGCGTGCTCGCCCACCATGTGGCAGCCCAGCACGCGGCCGCTGGCCACCTCCACCACCAGCTTCAGCAGCACCTTCGGATCGCGGGCCGGCAGCGCCTGGCTCATCGGCCGGAAGCGGGCGCGGTGGATGCGGATGCCTTCGGCGCCGCAGCGCTCGATCGCCTGCTCCTCGCTCAGCCCCACCGTGGCCAGTTCCGGCTGGCTGAACACGGCGCTGGCCACCAGGCTGTGGTCCACCCGCCGCGGCCTGTTGCCGTACACCGTGTCGGCGAAGGCGCGGCCCTCATCGATCGCCACGGGCGTGAGGTTGATGCGGTCGGTCACATCGCCAACGGCATAGATGCCCTTCACGTTCGTGGCCTGATCGGCATCCACGGGGATGCGGTGCCCCTCCACCGCCACGCCGGCCGCCTCGAGATTCAGCCCCTGCAGGAATGGCCGCCTGCCGGTGGCCAGCAGCACGCCGCCGCAGGCGATCGTCTCGCCGCTCTGGGTGGTCAGGCTGAGCCCGTCCCCGTCGTCCCGGCGGCTGATCGCTGCGGGGGAGTGGGCGAACCGGATCTCGATGCCCTCCGCCTCCATGCCCTCCTGCACGGCCCGGCCCGCCTCCAGATCGAAGCCGCGCAGCAGGTGGTTGCCGCGCACCAGCTGCGTCACCCGCACCCCCAGGCCATGGAGGATGCCGGCGAACTCGCAGGCGATGAAGCCCGCGCCCACCACCACCACCGCCTCCGGCAGGCGCTCGAGGTTGAACAGGTCGTCGCTGACCCAGCCCAGCTCGGCGCCGGGGATGCTGGGGCGGTGGGGACGGCCGCCGACCGCGATCAGGATGCGCTCCCCGTGCAGGGTGCGCTCGCTGCCATCGGCGCCGCGCACGCCGATGCTGCTGGCATCGAGGAAGCGACCCCAGCCGCTCACCAGCTCGACGCCGGCCTTCTCCAGGAAGCCGATGTGCAGGCGGTTGAGCCGATCCACCTCGGCGCGCACATTCGACAGCAGCCGGCCGGGATCGCAGCGGCTCTCGCCCACGCTCCAGCCGTAGCTGGCGGCATCGCTGAGGTGGTGGCGGTAGGCCGAGCCGTACACCAGCAGCTTCTTGGGCACGCAACCGCGGATCACGCAGGTGCCGCCGACGCGGTCGCCCTCCACGATCGCCACCCGGGCGCCGTGGCTTGCCGCCCGTTTGGCGGCCGCCAGCCCGCCGGAGCCGGCGCCGAGCACGATCAGATCGAAATGGTCGCTCATCGCTTCAGTTGTGGTGAGTCCTGATGTAGCCGACGGCGGCGGCGGCTGGGCCGGTGCGCTCGCCGCTCGCCTGGTGGCGTTTCACGGCCTCGGCGCCTGTGAGCAGGGCCGAGCCGATCAGCAGGGCGGCGAAGCCCTGCCGCAGGCGCTGCTCCGCCAGCCGTGGCGCCAAGCGCTGGCCGAGCAGCCCGCCCAGGGCGCCGCCGATCAGCAGAGGCGCCAGAAGCGGCAGGCCGGCTGAGGGCCAGTGGCCAAGTGCGGCGAGGGCCACCAGGGCGTTCACCGCGATCAGCACCAGGCTGGTGCCGCTGGCCAGCTGCATCGGCAGGCCCGCCAACAGCACCAGGGCCGGCACGATCGCGAAGCCGCCACCCACGCCGGCGATGCCGGTGAGCAGCCCAACCAGCAACCCCTGGCCCGCCAGCCACCAGGTCGTGGCCCTGCCCCACGCGGGAGCGGGCGCTGCCTGGTGCCGGTTGAGCAGCCAGGAGGCGATCAGCGCCGCGCTGGCGAACACGGCCAGCTGCATCGGTTCGCTAACCAGTCCGGCCTTCACCCAGCCGCCACCGATCCAGCTGCCCGCCAGGGCCGGTAGTCCCAGGATCAGGGCGGGGCGAGGCGCGACTTGGCCGCGCCGAAGGTAGGGCCCCAGGTTGCCCAGCGCCAGCAGTGTCACCACCAGCAGTGACAGCGGCACCGCGTCCTGGCTGGGCAGGGCTGCGCCGCTCACCAGGAGTGGCAGCAGCAGGATCGAACCACCGGCTCCCAGCACAGCCAGCAGAAAGCCGATCACGGCGCCGCCGCCGGCCAGCAGGGCCAGGCTGCCCAGGGGCAGGCCGAGCAGGATCACAGCTTCACCCTGTTCCAGGGCATCAGCGCCAGCAGGCGCGCCATGCCACAGAAGCCGCTGAGGCCGGCGAAGGTGAGGCCGACGCCCACGAACCAGGTGAGCAGGATCCAGGCCGGCGCCACGGTGCTGCTGAGGATCAGGCCCAGCAGGATCAACGATCCCGCCGCGATCTGCACCTGACGCATCAACGGCAGGGGGGCGTTCCTGAGCCTGCGCAGCGGCAGCCCGGCCTGTTCCCAGCTGGGAATGCCCCCCTGCAGATCGCTGACGGGCTCGCGGTGGCCGCGTTGCCGCAGCAGCTCCACGCCGCGGGCGCTGCGCTGGCCGCTCTGGCACACCAGCACCAGGGGCCCCGCGGGCAGTTCGGTCCGGCTCAGGCGGGAGAGGGGCACGTTCAGGCTGCCGGCGATGTGGCCGCTGGCCAGCTCCATCGGTTCACGCACGTCGATCACGGTGACGTGCTGGCTGGCGAGCTGGTCGGCCAGCTCGTGGGCAGAGAGTCTGTGCGGCATGGCCTGGGGGTGAAGGGAGGGGGCGAGGGGGGGGTGGTGGTCAGGTCCGTTCGATCGGATAGCCCTCCCCCTCCCAGCCGTGGATGCCGCCGCGCAGATTCGCCACCCGGTCGCGGCCGGCCCTGAGCAGCTGCTGGGTGGCCAGGGCCGAGCGGCTGCCGGCATGGCACACCACCACCACCGGCCGCTCGGCGGGGATCTCGCCGAGCCGGTGCACCAGCTCCGGCAGGGGCAGCAGCAGGCTGCCCGGGATGCGGCCATCGGGGCCGTGGAATTCCTCGGCCGAGCGCACATCCACCAGGGTGAGCTCGGCGCTGTGCGCGGCAACCCACGCCGCCGTGAGCTCCGGCAGACCGGCGTAGCTGTGACTCAGGGGCGCCCAGCTGCCGCCGGTCGCCGGCTGCCGGGGTTTGCCGGAGCGCAGGTTGCCCGGCAGCGCCACGGCGATCCGGTGCGGATGGGGCAGCTTCATGTTCTGCATGTGGCCCACGAAGTCCCGTTCGGTGGCGGCGCCGCCGAGGCGGGCGTTGAAGGCTCTCTCCTCCGCCACCGAGGTGACCATCCGCCCGGTGTAGTCATGGCCTGGGTAGAGCAGGCAGCTGTCTGGCAGCGACAGGATCTGTTGGCGGATCGAGCGGTAGAGGGTGTGGGCATCGCCCTGCTGGAAATCGCAGCGGCCGCAGCCGCGCACCAGCAGGGCGTCACCGGTGAAGGCCATCGACCGGTCGTCGAGGACGTAGCTGACGCAGCCATCGGTGTGGCCGGGTGTGCTGCGCACTTCCACGGACCGTTTGCCGAAGACCACCCGGTCGTGGTGATGGAGGGGCAGGCTCACGTTTTCGGCCCCAGCGCCGGCCGCCAGGCCGATGGCGCAGCCGCTGGCCTGGTGCATCAGCCAGCTGCCGGTCACATGGTCGGCGTGGGCATGGGTGTCGAGGGAGGCCACCAGCTCGATCCCGAGTTCCCGGATGAGCGAGAGGTCGCGTTCATGCTGCTCGAACACCGGATCGATCAGCAGGCCCTGGCCGGAGGCCACATCGGCGAGCAGGTAGGTGAAGGTGCCGGTGGCGGCGTCGAACAGCTGGCGCAGCAGCAGTTGGTTGCCCCCTGCCGCAGCGGCCAGCAGGGATCGGGCCTGGGCCATGGGGTCGCCTGAACCATGGGTGCTTTATGACTTTACACGCATAAAGCGCATTGTGGCTGATGCGTTTATCGTTGTCTCAGCTGGACCGGTGATAGCCGCATGGCGGAAGGGTTGCCGAGCCCGCAGGCGCTGGAGGAGTACAGCCGGTTCTTCCGCCTGCTCAGTGAGCCCGCCCGGCTGCGGTTGCTCTGTCACCTCAGGCAGGGGCCGATGGATGTCACCGCCATGATCGCTGCCACCGGGTTCTCCCAGTCCCACATCAGCCGCCAGCTGGCTCAGCTGCAGCGGGCCGGTCTGGTGAACTGTGAGCGCGATGGCGTGCGGCTGATCTATCGCGCTGATTGTGCGCTGGTGGATGATCTCTGCGACCTGGTTCAGAAGCGGTTGCGTCAACGTCTTGAGGCCCGGTTGCAGCAGCTGGCCGGCTGACTGCGGCATGGCGCCATGGAGGTTCTGCGCCTGGCTTGCTGTTCATGGTTGTCGCTGTTGTCTTGCTGTTATCAATCAACCGTGATAAAGTGAATAAATAAACCGTCGGCGTGCAAGATGAGCGTAATGAGAGTCGGCAGATATCTGATTGTCGTCGCCATCTTCTCGGTTGTTGCCACCCTTGCCGGGCGCCAGCTCACCAGGGGCTGGACGGCAGCCCAGCCTGCTCAGCCCGGGCCCTCCCGCTCAAGGCCGGTTGCTGCCCCGGCCCCCGGCCCCACAAGTCGGCCCCGGCCGGTTGAGGCGGGCAGCGATCCGGTGCGGACCATGCAGCTGAAGCTGGTTGCCTGTGGCGTTCTGCCGAAGGATCAGGTCGATGGTCGTCTCGGCCCGGCGACGATCAGTGCGATCCAGACCCTTCAATATTCAGCCGGACTCGAGGCCGATGGTGTATTCGGTCCCCTGACCAGACGGCAGGCGCAGCGCTGTAAGGCCGCGCCAACGGCCGGATGACGCACCCAGGCGAGATGGGGCTGCCAGCGCGCCTGGTCCGATGGGGATTCAGCTGGGCGGGCCTGCGCGACAACCGGCGCGGTGAATGGTGGCTGCTGGCCCAGGTCCTGCTGATCGTGGCCCATCTGGCGCCGCCCCTGCCGTCGCCCCCGGCGTTCGGGATCGCCTGGCCGCTGCCACTGCAGGTGATCGGCTGGAGTCTGTTCCTGTTGGGGCTGCTGCTGGCGGCGCAGGCCCTGCTTGCCCTTGGCGGCAGCCTCACGCCGTTGCCGGAGCCCATGCCTGGTGCGCCCCTGATCAGCAGTGGTGTGTATCGGCGCTGCCGCCACCCCCTCTATCAAGCGGTGCTGCTCTGTTCGTTCGGGGTCGTGCTCGCGCTGGGCAGCCTGCTGCATCTGGCCCTGCTGCTGGCTCTGGCGGTGGTGCTGGCCTGCAAGGCTCGGCGTGAGGAGTCGCGCCTGCGGCTGCTCCATCCCGAGTACGCCGCCTACGCGGCGAGCACCCCCGCGATCATCCCTGCATGGCCAGGACTGGACTGGCGCTGATGGGCGGACCGGCGTCGCCGGGTCTGCCGTCAGTTGCAGCGCTGCAGGCGGGCGCCGTCCAACAGGGCTTCCTCAAGGCGGCTGCCATCGAGCATGCAGTCGCGCAGATCGCAACCCCGCAGGTCGGCGCCGCGTAGGTCGGCATGGCGCAGGTCCGTGCCATAGAGGCAGCTGTCGCGTAGATCGGCGCCCTGCAGCAGGGCACCCTGCAGCAGCGCAAAGCTCAGGTCCGCCGCCTGAAAGTCGGCGCCGCCCAGGTCGGTCAGTTGATCGAGGCCGCTGCGGAAGTCCGCCTCCACCAGTCGTGTGCCCTGCCAGCGGCTGCCGGCGGCCACGACGCCGCGCAGACAACACCGGTGCATCACCGCCGCGCTGAAGTCGGCCCCCTGCAGCCGCGAGCCGGAGAGGTCGGCTTCATGCCAGAAGGAGCGGCGGGCCCGCAGGCCGGAGAGATCACTGCCCCAGAGCAGGGCCTGCTGAAAGCAGCAGGCCTCCACGTCGGCGCCTGCCAGGCGGGCATGGCCGAAGCGGGCCTCCTTGAAGCAGCTGCCGTGCAGATCGCAGGCGCTGAGGTCGAGATCGAGTCCGTCGATCCCGCCGAGCTGCAGATCCCGGAAGCAGCGCTCTCCCGCCAGCAGCCTGGCCCGCAGTTGTTCGGGGCTGGTGGGCAGGGCCTCGCCGCCGTCTGCCAGGCCTGGCATCAGAGGATCGCGGCCAGGGCATCGAGCTGCTGGCGGCGGGCATCGAGCAGCAGCTTCTCGGCCTGGCCCACCAGCTTGAACACGCCCTTGTCGATCACCTCGTAGAACACCAGGCTGCCCTCGGGCTGGCGCTTCACCACGCCGGCGATCGTGAGCAGTTTCAGGTGTTTCGACACCAGCGCCTGGCTGAGGCCGGTCTTCTCGACGACGGCCGTCACGTTGAGGGGGCCCTGACGCAGGGCCTCCAGCACCGCCAGGCGGTTGGGTTCGGAAAACACCTTGAAATACTCGGCCAGGTGCTCCATCGGAGGGATTGCGGCGGAAGGGTTGGCTTAGTCGGGCTGGGTGTGTGGGCTGCCCGGCTCAGCCTAGCCCAGCCTTACGTCTTGAGGATTCTGTGACCCACCGATGGCATGGCATTCTGATTCCGCGTCTCCCTGATGCCCTAGTATCACGCTGTCGTTATGACGCGATTGCGGAGGAGATGGCCGTGGTTGTTCTCGTCGCGGAGGGGCTGGCTGTCGGCCCCTCGGATCCGGGCCGGGCCTGGCCTGAGCGGGAGGTTGGGCTGGAGCGCCGGCACGAGCGCCCGCAGGCTTTGCTCGCCGATCCGGAGCGGAGCTACGCCGTCACCGTGCCGGCTGCTCCTGCCCTTGATCGAATGGCCTGTGAGCGTGCCTGTCGACACCTGCTCTGGCAGCTGCGCCTGCATCTGCGCCTTGAGGAGCGCTGGCGGACTGCCGCCGGCTGTCTCTGTCTCTGCCCGGGACATCGCGCGGCCCATGCCGACGTCGCCTTCGGCGGCTTCACCGCCAGCGCCTCGGATCACGCCACCCGCTCCAGCATCCAGCCATGACCACCAGCACCGATGCGGCACCGGCGCCGCACCTGCGCGAGGACCTGCTGACCCCGCGCTTCTACACCACCGAAATCAACAAGGCGGCTCGCACCGATCTCGAGCGGCAGCGGCCGGTCTTCGAGGCGATGCTCGGCGAGATGGAGGCCGATTACAACCGGGACCACTTCGATCGCAAGGCGCCACTACAGCGTCTGCGCGCCCTTGATCCCGATCAGAAGGCAGCCTATGAGAGCTATCTGGTGCGCTCCTGCGTCTCAGAATTCTCTGGCTTTCTGTTGTTCAAGGAGCTCTCGCGCCAGCTGCAGAGCGCCCAGCGTCCCGAGCTCAGCCGTCTGTTCAACCTGATGGCCCGCGATGAGGCTCGCCATGCCGGCTTTCTCAACCGTGCATTGGTTGCTGAGGGGATTGAGATCGATCTGCCGGCCCTGAGCGGCAAGCGGCCGATCACCTGGTTTCCCTTGAACTGGGTGCTGTATTCGGTCTATCTCTCTGAGAAGATCGGCTATTGGCGTTACATCCTGATCGATCGTCATCTCAAGGCCAATCCCGATAACGCCTTCGCGCCACTGTTCGATTTCTTCGAGCCCTGGTGTCAGGACGAGAACCGCCACGGTGACATCTTCAACATGCTGATTCGCTGCTGGCCTGGCCTCAACAGTGGTCTGCGCGGTCGCCTGCTCAGTCGCTTCTTCCTCTGGAGCGTTTTTCTCACCCACAGCCTGACGGTGTGTGAGCGCGGTAACTTCTACCGCCTGCTCGGCATGGAGCCCGACCGCTTCGATGAGGTAGTGCTGCGGCAGACCAACCGCACTGCCCGCCGCGCCTTTCCGGTGGTGTTCATGCTCGACTGTCCGGCCTTTTTCCAGCTGCGCGACCAGCTGGTGGACACCTACCGCCAGCTCAGGGCGGCGCAGGGGCAGCCCCTGCGCCGGTTGCGTCTGCAGGCCCGCTTCGCGGGCCTGCTGCTGCGCCAGTTCCTGCAGCCGATGGAAGCCAGCGGACTCTCACCCTCCAGATCCCAGGCCGTCGAGCCCCTCCCATGACCACGCTCCTCTCGACCAGTCCCGCCGATCGGCGACCGCCGCTGCGGGCGGGGATCCGCGTGCGCCCCGCCCAGCTGCCGTTGCGCTGGTCCACCACGCTGTTCATGGTGGTGATCCATGGCCTGGCGCTGCTTGCCCTGCTGCCCCCGTTCTGGAGCTGGCAGGCCGTGATGGTGCTGTTGTTGCTCTATTGGCTCACCGCCTGCGTGGGGGTGACGCTCGGCTACCACCGCCTGCTGGCCCATGGCGCGTTCCGGGTCCCCCGCTGGCTGGAGATGGTGATCACCACCTGCGGCACCCTCAGCTGCCAGCACGGGCCGATCGACTGGGTGGGCCTGCATCGCCATCATCACCTCCACTCCGATGGGCCGGCCGACCACCACAACAGTCATCTCGGCTTCTGGTGGAGCCATTTCGGCTGGATGCTGCACGACGTGCCCGCCCAGCGGTATGTGCGCCAGCTCACGCCCGACCTCCAGCAGGTTCCGTACTACCGCTGGCTCAATCGCAACTTCCTGCTGCTGCAGCTGGCGCTGGCCGCGCTGCTCTACGGGGTCGGTCAGCTCAGCGGCGCCGGGGGCTGGGGCCTGATGCTGTGGGGCGTACCGCTACGCCTGGTGCTCGTTTATCACGCCACCTGGCTGGTCAACTCCGCCACCCATCGCTGGGGCTATGTGAGCCATGCCAGCGCCGATGGCTCCCGCAACAACTGGTGGGTGGCCCTGCTCACCTTCGGTGAGGGTTGGCATAACAACCATCACGCCTACCCCAGCAGCGCCCGTATGGGTTTCCGCTGGTGGGAGCTGGATCTCACCTGGTGGCACATCGTCGTGCTGCAACGGCTGGGGCTGGCTCGCCGGATCCGTCTGGCGCCCTTGCTCCACCAGCCCGTGTTTCGTCGTTCGCCGTCCATTCCATGACGACAATCCAATCCTGTCCTGACGTTGCCACAGACGTCTATCGCGACGCCTACAGCCGCATCAACGCGATGGTGGTGGTGGGCGAAGGTCTGGCGGATCGCCACTTCCGCCTGCTGGCCCGCGCCATGCCCGACGATCGCGACGAGCTGCTGCGGTTGGCGGCGATGGAGGGACGCCACGCCCGCGATTTCGTGGGTTGTGGACGCCATCTCGGTGTGAGGCCGGCCCTCGGCATGGCCCGGCAGCTGTTCGCTCCCCTGCATGAGCTGTTCCTGGGCTGTGATCGTCGCGGCGATCTGGCCGGCTGCCTGGTGATCCAGGGGCTGATCGTGGAGTGCTTCGCCCTGGCGGCCTATCACGCCTACCTACCGGTCGCCGATGCCTACGCCCGACCGATCACCGCGGCCGTGATCGCCGACGAGGGCGACCATCTCGGCTACGCCGAGCGCTGGCTGGCCTCACGCTTCAGCGTCGTGGAGCCCGCGACCCTGGAGGTCTGCCAGCGGGCGCTGCCGATCACCCTCGCCATCCTGCAGCGCCTGGCCGATGACCTCCAGGCCATCGGCATCGATCCGCTCGAGCTGCTGGCCGGGTTCGCCGAACTGTTTCAGGGCGCCCTGGAGGCGATCGGCTTTTGGCTTCCGTCGCTCGCCGTGTGCTGGCCAGGGCCGTCGCCACGGCGATGGGCGCCGCAGCCAGGACCGCAACCGCTTGACGCATCCATGAAACAACAGTAACGTTATCCCGTTGTTGCAACTGCGCGTCCCGTGCGCGCCTGCCTCGATGCATTCCGCCTCCCCTGTTGCCGGAGCCGCTGGTGCCGACGCCGCTGCCGACGACTCGCTCGGCAGCTCCATCTCCGATCATGCCGGGGCTGCTGAAGCACGGCTGCGCAAGGGGTTTGGCCCCCGTGTGCGCCGGTTGCACGCCCGGATCGGCAGGGCGCATCATCAGGCCGAAGGCATGGGTTTCTCACGGGCCCTGCTGGCGGGTCAGGCGGATCCCCTGCAGCTGGCGGCCCTGGTGCGGGCCGTGGCCCCGGCCTATGCCCTGCTGGAGCAGGAGGCCCCCGCCCTGGCGATGGCTCTGGGCGGTGCCGCCATCCCCTGGCCGCTTGTGGCCCGCGGCGCTGCCCTGCAGCACGACCTCGCCGTGCTGGACCGTCTGCCCGTCACGCCCCCTTCGCCGGCTGCCGCCGCCTGGCTGGAGCACCTGCGTCAGCTCTGCCGTGAAGCCCCCCACCGGCTCATGGCCCACATCTATGTGCGCTACGGCGGCGATCTCTCCGGTGGCCAGCAGCTGGGCCGACAGGCCAACGCGATCCTCGCGGCCCATGGCCTGCCGGCCCTGAACTTCTGGACCTTTGCCGCTCCGATCGAGGAGATCAAGTGCAGCCTGCACGCCGGCTTCGAGGCGATGGCTCTCGCTCCCCAGCAGGAGGCCGATCTGCTCGACGAGGCCGAAGCGGCCTTCCTGCTGACCCAGCGGCTGCTGGCGGAGCTGGAGACCATCAGTGCTCCGGCCGGGCCGTCTGATCCGATCGCCCTGCTGCTCAAGCACGACCGGCCCGTGCCCCGCTACACCAGCTATCCGACGGCGGCTGCCTTCAGCGATGCCGTGGGTGCGGACCAGCTGCGGACCCAGCTGGCTCAGCCCAGCACCGCGCCGCTCTCCCTCTATGTGCACGTGCCGTTCTGCCGGCATGCCTGCTGGTACTGCGGCTGTCACCGCGTCACCACCCAGCTCGGTTCCACGGTGGTGGCCCCCTATCTGGCGTCGCTGGCGCGGGAACTGGACCTGGTGAGTGCCGCCATGCCGCAGCGGCGGCGTCTGGCTCAACTGCACTGGGGTGGCGGTACGCCCAACTACCTCAACCTCCAGGAAACCGCCCAGCTCTGGGCCCTGATCCACCAGCACTTCGATCTGGATCCCGATCTCGAGGCCTCGATCGAGGTGAATCCCGAGTTCCTCAGCCGTGATGCGGTGCTGCAGCTGCGTCAGCTGGGCTTCACCCGCATCAGCTTCGGCATCCAGGACGCCGATCCTGACGTTCAGCAAGCGGTGAACCGGGTGGTGCCGGTGCCGCAGCTGCGGCGGGTGATGGGGTGGTTGCGTGAGGCGGCCTTCAGCAGCGTCAACGTCGACCTCATCTGTGGGCTGCCGCGCCAGAGCCCCGAACGCTTCCGCCGCACCCTGGAGCTGGTGCAGGAGCTGCGGCCCGACCGGATCGCTCTGTTCTCGTTCGCGTACCTGCCCGAGCAGCTGCCGCTGCAGCGCAGGATTGCCGCGGCTGAGCTGCCCAGTCAGCGCGATCGGATCAGGATGCTCGAGCAGGCCCAGCAGCGCCTCTGCGCCAATGGCTACGAGGCGATCGGCATGGATCACTACGCCCTCGCCGACGACAGCTTGGCCGAGGCGGCCCGTCAGGGCCGGTTGCATCGCAACTTTCAGGGTTACACCACCGGTGGCGAGCTGGACCTGCTGGGGATCGGCCCCACGGCCATCAGCCAGTTCCCGCACCTGTTCAGCCAGAACCAGCGCGAGCTCAAGGCCTGGAGTGCCGCCCTCGCACGCGGCGAATTGCCGGTGGAGCGGGGGCTGGAGGTGCACGATCCCGAGGTGCTCGAGCGGCGCGAGTTGATCCGCCAGGTGATGTGCCGCTTTGCCCTGGAGCTCGACGACCTGGGCCGCTTCGAGCTCGAGTGGCAGACCCTGCAGGGCCTGGCGGCCGATGGTCTGGTGGAGCTCAGCCGCCAGGGGCAGCGCGGTGCCCTGCAGGTCACCAGCAGGGGGCGTTGGCTGATCCGCACGATCGCGGCGGTGTTTGATCCGCAGCAGCAGCGCTGCGCCAGCGGTTCCCGTCTGCTGTGAGCGTCGCTGCGTCGGCACCGGGCCGACTCGTCACAGTGAAGGAGCCGTGCAGTGCGCTGCCGGTGCCATCGGCAGGCCGTTGTCGACATCGGGGAGCCGTGATGGCGAATTCAGCCCTGCAACAACCCCTCTGGCGCGACCGCGAACAGGCCGGCGAGGCCCTGGCGGCGCTGTTGATGGCCTGGTACGGCGATCCCAGGGCCGTGGTGATCGGTCTGCCCCGCGGTGGGGTGGTTGTGGCCGCTGCCGTGGCCGCTGCGCTTCGCCTGCCCCTGGCCAGCTGGGCCGTGCGCAAACTCGCCCACCCCGACGCCCCGGAGCTGGCGGTGGGGGCGATCGCGCCGGGGGGCGTGCTGCTCTGGGAAGAGCCCTACCTGCGCCAGCTCCATCTGGAGCCCGAGCTGCGGCGCCGGCTGGTGGCCGAGCAGGACCGGGAGATGCAGCGCCGTCAGCGCCTCTACGGCGACCCGACGCCGGCGAGCCTGAGGCGCCGAACTCTGCTGGTGGTCGATGACGGCATCGCCACCGGTCTGACGGTGCGGGCGGCGCTGCAATCGCTGCGCCAGACCAGGCCGGAGCGGTTGGTGCTGGCCGTGCCGGTGCTGGATCGGCGCCTGGCGGCCCGGTTGCGGCCGCTGGTGGATCAGCTGGTGGCCCTGGCGGAGGTCGACGACCTTCGTGCCGTCGGCTACTGGTATGAACGCTTCGAGCCGGTGCCGGACGCGGAGGTGATGGGCCTGCTCAACGCCCCATCACCGCCACGGGTGTGAGTGAGCGGTGCGCTGGCCAGCGGCCGCTCAGAACCACTCGGCAGCAGCGGTGCTGGCCGGGTTGGTGCGGTCTTCGGGGGTGGTGCGCGCGAACTCCATCACGATCGAGCGGCGCTGCTCGCCGTCGGCGCTGATTGCCTCGATCGGGTAAAGCTGCTGTCCATCGCGGAAAGGCACCTGGATGCGGAAGCTGCCATCGGCGGCCAGCGGCACCACCTGATCACCGATCATCAGGGTGGCCGTCGGTTCGGTGGCGCCGTAGACGATCAGCTCCGCATCGGCCACCAGCCAGAAGCTGCGTTGCCGGGCCACCAGGCCGCTGCCGGATTCGTTGCGGCCGCTGGCCCAGAGCCCAAGACCTGAATCGCTCAGGGACAGGCCACCCTCCTCGAGGCCCTCCAGTTCATGGAACTCCTCGGAGCCGCGGCCAAGTTTGCGCACCCGCACCGTGGCGACCTGATACAGCCGCTCGTGCAGACCGGCGGCCGAGGGGGCCGGTGCCACCACCACGGCTGGCGTCACCGGTTCGAGAACGGTCTCGAACGGGGTGAAGGCCTCGCTCACCGGCGCGGGTTCATAGCCGGTGATCAGCGTCGGGGAGGAGCAGGCCAGCCGCTGCCAGCGCCCCGCCTGGGTCAGCCCAAGTTCGGTCCGGTAGATGCGGTTGCCCAGGGGCAGTGCCACGCCCCACTGCTCGGCGCGGGCATCGACCCGCAGCTCCTGCAGGGCATGGGGTGGCTGGTCCGGCTCCAGGCCGGTGACATCGGCGATCCGCAGGCTCAGAACGGGGCCGGGCTGAGCGCTCAGCGCCTGACGGTCGGCCGGGGAGAGACCCCAGAAGGCGAAGCCCCACTGGGGACCATGGGCTTCGAAGCGCACCCAGCTCGTCTCGGGGCTGTCCTGACGGCCCTGGCCATCGGCGGCGGACCCCAAGGATGCGGCGTTGTTGGCTGCCGCCGAATCCTTGCCATTGCCCAGGCCCAGCACGTCGAGGGCTTTCTTGGCGAAATCCTGGAAGGAGGGCACGGTCGCATCTGCCGAGTTCAGACCGTCCTAGGGGGTTTAGGCCGACTTGTTGTGCCTTGTGCGACACCCGTGCTCGATCGCTGACGCTGCGGCCGGGCCGGCCGTGCCTCAACGACTGGCGGCCATTGCTTAGAACACCCCTACACAGACCAACCCCATGATCAGCGCCCCGGCGGAACCGCTCAGCTGGCAGGAGCTGGAGGAGCGGCACTCCCCCGCCGATGAGCAGGGCTTGCAACGCCGGCGCTGCGAAGGGCCCACCAACGCCCAGGCGACCCTGCGCCTGTTCGGCCAGCCCGAGAGCGCCGTGCGGGTGACCCTCTTCCGGGACCACCATGCCTGGTGCCCGTATTGCCAGAAGGTGTGGCTCTGGCTTGAGGAGCAGCGGATCCCCTACCGGATCCGCAAGGTGACCATGTTCTGTTACGGCGACAAGGAGCCGTGGTTCCGCCAGCTGGTGCCCTCGGGCATGTTGCCGGCCCTGGAACTCGACGGTCGTCTGATCACCGAGAGCGATGTGATCCTGGCGGAGCTGGAGCGCAGCTTCGGCCCCCTGGGCCAGGGCTTGAGCGACCCGCAGGTCTTTCCCCTGCGTCAGCTCGAGCGGCGCCTCTTCCGCGCCTGGTGCCAGTGGCTCTGCTACTGCGAGGGCGAAGGGCCCCACACCCAGCCGGCCGAGCTGCACTTCGCCCGTATCGCCGCGCTGGTGGAAGAGGCGCTGGAGGCCACGCCGGGGCCGTTCTTCCTGCCGGAGTTCGGCACGGCCGACGTGATCTTCGTGCCCTATCTCGAGCGGATGAATGCGTCGCTCGCTTACTACAAGGGTTATGGCCTGCGCAGCGCCCATCCCGCCATCGATCGCTGGTTCAGCGCCCTGGAGCAGCGCAGCACCTATCGCGGCACCCAGAGCGACTTCCACACCCACGCCCACGACCTGCCTCCCCAGATGGGCTGCTGCCTCGCCAGCGGCAGCGCCGAACAGCGGACCGTGGCGGCCCTGATCGATGCCGGTCCCTGGCCCGTCAGCGATCGCCCCGCCCACCCCGCCCTGATCGAAACCCGGCAGCGAGAGCCGGAGGGGGCCGCCACTGAGGCCATCACCCGGGTGCTGCGGCATCGTCAGCGCCTGCTGGCGGTGAATCCGGAGGGAGAGCGACGCGGTCCCGAGGCAGGCGAGCGCCTGGATCTGGCCCTGCGCTGTGCCCTCACCCGTCTGGCGCGACCCCAGAACCCGCCCTGCCCCCCGCCCGCCGGCAGCGCCGCCGGGCTGCGCTATCTGCGCGATCGCATCTCGGTGCCCCGTGACATGTCGCTGCATGCGGCCCGTCACCTGCGCCGCGCCCTCGAAGCCACCGCAGCCCTCGACGGGGATCAGCAGGGGCCTCCGCTCGGCCTGCGCGATCGCCGGGATCAGGACCCGCGGCCATTCAGGATGCAGCCATGACCCCGCTTGAACCCAACCTGGAGGCGCTGGAGGCGCTGCTCGGGCGCTGGGGCTACCTCGTGATCTTCGCGGCGATGCTGCTGGAGAACGCCGGGCTGCCCCTGCCCGGTGAGACCGTGACCCTGCTGGGGGGCTATGCCGCCGGCAGCGGCCAGCTCAACCTGGCCGGCGTGATGCTGGCCGCCGCCAGCGGTGCCGTGCTCGGCGACAACCTCGGCTACTGGTTGGGTCGACGTCTGGGCTGGGGTGCGCTGCTGCGGGTCGGCCGGTTGCTGCGTCAGCGACCGGACCAACTGGAGGCTATGCGGGCCCGCTTCCTGCGCCATGCGGGACTGTCCGTCTTTCTCGGGCGTTTCGTGGCGGTGTTGCGGGTGCTCGCCGGACCCATGGCCGGAGCCGTGGCGATGCCCTATCGCCGTTTCCTGATCTGCAATCTGGCCGGCGCCGTTCTGTGGGCCACGACGATGGTCTCGCTGGCCTGGCTGGCGGGTCGCTGGATTCCGATCGAGCGGTTGATCAGCGGCGTGGTGCAGTTCGGTCTTGGGGCGCTGCTGTTGATCGGCCTGATCCTGGTGCTGCCGAAACTGCTCGAGCGCCTCGAGGGTGGCTGGCTGGAGACCCGTTTCAGCTCCAGGGCCGGCGCTGCCGATCCAGATCCTGGCTCAGGCCCTGATTCAGACGCTGCCTGAGCGGCCACTCAACCCCTCACGCTTGGCCATCAGGTATTTCACGAGCTCCTGCTGCAGGGCCAGCAGTTCGCGGGTGCAGCCGCGGAAGGCGGCGCGATGCCGGATCTCATCATGCCGGGTATTGAGATCGCGAAGCATCAGTTCGATCGCATCGAGTTGAGCCCGGTTCATCGCCTGTGCAGCACCTGGGTTCGACCTTATCAATCACTCCGCTGCCGGGCCCGTTCACGCCGGGCTCTGTGCGAAATCCATGGCTAGCGTCGCCACGAACTCTGGCCGGTGTCGGCCGTGATGACTGCTCCGCTGCGCGTCGCCTCCGCCCTGATCCTGCGCCTGCCGCTGCTGCTGCCCCTGGCCGTGGTCCTGCCGGCACTCGCTGCCGGGTTCCCGGCCCCGGTGGCGGCCCTGGAGCTGCAGGGTCAGACCTGGTTCAGTCGCCCACCCTGGCGGGTGGTGTTCCGCAATTACTATTGGTATGTGATGCAGGCGGGGGGTGAGTACTACTTCACTCTCACCCTGCCTGAGCAGGCAGGGGCCGGACTCGGCGGTCTGGTGATCCAGCAGACCCGCGGCGTCGATACCCAGTTCCCCTTCATCGCCGACCGCAGCCGCGCCTTCCTCGGCGAGCCGCGGCGGGAGGGGCCGGCGATTCCCATTCAGACCAGTTTCGACGAGGGGAGGCGGCGCTACAGCCTGAGCTTCCCAACTCCACCCCAGCCCGGCCAGACCATCACCGTGGCCCTGCGCCCCTGGCATAACCCCAGCCAGGCCGATACCTACATGTTCGCCGTTCAGGCCCTGCCGGCCGGACCCAACCCGGTGCCGGCCTCGCTCGGCTTCGCCACGATGCCGATCTATGACGCCCTGCGGTTCTGATCTGCCTCCGCAACCGCCCGGATCCGTCAGGATGGCGAGCCTCCGCTCCGATGCCATGGAAGCCCGCTGGAATGGTGCCGTGATCGCCCGCAGCGACGACATCACGGTTGTGGAAGGCAACGCCTACTTCCCGGCCGAAAGCGTGGTGGCTGAGCACATCCGCCCATCCACCCACACCACGGTGTGCGGCTGGAAGGGCACCGCCGGCTACTACGACGTCGTGGTGAATGGTGAGGTGAACGCCAATGCAGCCTGGTTCTACGCCGATCCGAAGCCCGACGCCGCAGCGATCAAGGGGCGCGTGGCCTTCTGGAAAGGCGTTCAGGTCAGCGGCTGAACAGCGGCTCTAGGGTCTGGCGATGGCGCTGCGTCTTCCCCCATTCGTCACCCTGCCGGCTCCCTCGGATCCGGAGGCACTGATCGAGGTGCCTCTCAGCGATCTGCAGCCCACGCAGATGTGCGTGGGCATGGCGGAGATCCGCAGCCGCCAGCGCGATTTCGCCGACGATTCAGCGCAGGAACGCCGCCGTTATCTGCGCCGTAAACCGACGCCGCTGGTGCGCAGTGCATCCGGCGAGCTGTGGATGGTGGATCGCCATCACCGCCTGCGCGCCCTGTTTGAGCTCGATCCGGACGCTACGGCCTTCGGCTATGTGGCTCTGCAGCTCGAGGTGGGTGAACGCAAGGCCGTGCTGGAGGCGCTTCACCAGCGCGGTTGGCTTTACCTCTACGACGGACGGGGCCATGGCCCGCTCGCACCGCAGGCCCTGCCCCGCTCCCTTGCCGACACCCAGGACGATCCCTACCGCAGCCTGGTCTGGAAGCTCAAGCGCGAAGGGGTGATCGCCGCCGCGCCGCTGATCCCCTTCCATGAATTCCGCTGGGGTGCCTGGCTGCGCAGCCGCAACCTGCCCTCCTTCAGCTCTGAGCGCCTTGAGCCTGCCCTGCCTGCAGCCCGCGCCCTGGTCCGGTCTCAGGCCGCCCGCGAGCTGGCCGGCTGGATCGGGCCGCGGCACTGAGCCGCATCGATCAATCGCCGCCCAGCTGGCGGGCCCGGCTGATCAGCTGGGCTTTGGTGGCCTCGAACACCGCCTCGGCTTCAGGGGCACTGCGGCCGATGCAGGTCATGCCGAGCTTGCCGAATTCCGACAGGCAGCCCAGCAGGTGAAAGACGCTGCCGCGCAGCCGGGCCGGGTCGTAGTGCAGGTTGGCCTCCGCCACCATGTCGATCAGGTCCACCGGCAGCAGGCCCCGCAGGGCTGGATGGCTGACGTTGTCGCTGGCCCTGTAGTGCAGCGCCTGGCCGGTCGGCGCCAGGAAGTCGCCGCTGGCCTGGACCAGTCCGCCGGTCGTGATCGCCCGCAGGGCCATGGTCGGGTGGGTGGTGCCTCCCTGGCGCAGGTTCACCTCGATCGCCTGCAGGTCCCAGCGGTCGTCGAAGCGGCGGGCGATGAAATCAATCGCGTAGCGCTCCAGTGCTCCTGCCTTAGCCAGCGCTCTCCCCACGGTCCGGCCGTGCTCCATCAATGCCAGACGGTAGGCATCGGCGGCTGGAAAGCGGCAGCCCAGGTAGGTCTGACCGCTGGTACCGCCGAGGATCTGCTCATGGGTGGAGAGCACCTCCACCGCGCCGCCGGGGTGGATCGTGCCCTGCACGCTCGGTGAGGACAGGGCGTCGCCCCCCTGCAACCAGGCCTCCACCAGCACCCCCTGCTGCCGGACCAGCTCACGCCATTGCGGCGGTGGCATCGGCAGGTGCTCGATCGCGCTGAGCAGCCGTCGGCGGCGCTCGGCACCGCTGCACGCCGCCAGCTCCAGCGGTGCTAGATCGAGCGCTGCGTTGCCCTGGCCGCTGATGCCCTCGTTGAGCTTCACCACGCAGCGCTGCAGATCCGGGTGGGCCTCCCACAGCGCTGCGGTCGCCTCGCTCAGGTCGTCGAGGTTGTGCACCAGTGGGCTTCCGGGTGGATGGGGCACACCGCAGTGCTCGAACAGCTCGCGGCTGCCCGCCTTGCTGCCCCAGTGGCTCAAGGCCGGATCGGTGCCGAGCAGCGGCACCTGCAGCAGTTCAGAGAGCCGTTTCTCCAGTTCCGTGACCACGTAACAGGCGATGAAACTCCGGCCTGGCCGCAGCAGTTCGCGGATGCGGTTCAGCAGGGCCGGGCGCTCCAGCAGCTTCTCGGTCAGCGGGCGGCTGGAGGCGTCATCGGTGTCGAACAGATGCAGGCGCCGGCGGGCGTGGGAGGTGGGCACCCCCGGCAGCAGCTCCAGCACCGCATCCACCACCAGATCGGGCAGCAGTTTGCTGGTCACGTAGACGATGCGTACCCCTGGATCCCGCAGGCGGATCAGGGAGAACAGCTGCCTCTCCTCGTAGTGATGAGCACCTGTGATCAGCTGCAGCTCAGCGGGGTCCACGCTCAGCGAGGGCAGCATCAGCAGGTCGAAGCCGGCCCCGTGGACGTCGTGCTCGCGGCCCCACTCCGGCCGTAGCTGGCTCTGGAGTTCGCGGAAGGAGAGGGCCATCGGGGAGGTGCCTGGTCGGTTGCGGTCAGCGCAGCATTAGGGCGATTGCTTCGCACCGCCCACAGGGCCAGCACGCCGAAGACCAGCGCATCGAGCGGCGTGGCTCACGGCCAATGCTGACGCTCCTGCAGCCGTGTGACCACCAGCGGCCCCATGCCCGCGAACAGCGCCATCGCCTCACTCTGCTTGCTGCGGCAAGCCCGGATCAGAAGCTCAGGCTCAGCTGCAGGCTTGCCGCGAGAATGTCCGGCAGCGGACCCGATCCGGCGCTGGGATTGAGGATCCATTGCAGCGTCGGCTGCAGGGCCAGTCTGCGGTTCAGGGCCAGCTGGTAGCCCAGTTCGACCATGCCCTCGTAGGTGCTCGGCCAGGTGGTCACCGCGCCTGGCCGCAGGCTGGCGCGTCCCGCCGCCAGCACCAGCAGATCCAGCGGCCGGGAGGGCAGTGCACCCTGCACCACCAGGCCGCCGCCCATGAAGCCTGGGCTCAGGTTGCCGGGTGCACTGCTGCTGGCGGAGGCACCGAACCACAGTCGTTGGTCCAGGCCGATCGGCAGGCCAGCCCGGAGGGTGGCCGAGCCGTAGATGCCGCTCCCCGCCGCCGTGGTGCTGTAGCCGCCGAGGCTGAGCAGGGCGCCGGGCAGTTGGTTCTGCACCAGCACGGGGCGCTGGCAGTGCGTCGTCCGTCGCACCACCCCCCTGCCGGTCCGGCAGCCCGGGATGGGGGTGCCGGTCGGTGGCGCCAGGCTGGCCGGTGACCAGTTCAGCTGCAGCAGCTGGGCGGAGCCGTTGATGCTCGCCAGGGCCGGGCTCCCCAGCCAGCGGGATATGGTCGCGGTGCTGCTGAGATCGAACCAGCCGTAGCGCAGGCTCAGCTCCTGCATCACGAGCAACTCCACCACCCCGCCCAGGGAGCCATAGGGGCTGATCGGTAGATCTGTGGCGCTGATGTTCAGCGTGTTGTTGAACGCCGAATGCACGTAGTTGTTGAACACCGGCGCCGATACGAAGCTCGGATTCAGGGGCAGGATTCCCGCCTTAATCTGCAGGCGCCCGGCGTGGGCACTGCGTTTCAGGCTGAGTTCGCTCAATAGGGCGCCATTGGGGTAGGCGATCTGCTGCAGGGGGAACAGCGCTCCGATCGTTGCTGCATAGGCCCCATCGCCGTTGTAGTGGTTGACCGCCAGCCGCAGGCTCCAGTGGTCGATTTCGCGCCATTGCTCAGGGCTGCGCGCCAGACCCGGGCCCAGTTCCAGGGCGGCCAGGGTCTGGCCCATCCAGCTGGCGCGGTTGTCGCTGCCACCGGCCGGATTGGCCATCGGCTCGTCGATGACGCTGATCCCCAGCTTCATCCACTCGGGCAGGTGCAGCAGCTGGTCGCCGCTCGGCCAGCCCTCCTTCAGAACCAGCCGCTCCACGGCGGGGGTGGTGTCCGTGCCGGTGGGTTCCGCTGAAAGCGAAGGGGAGACGCCCGGCAGAGAAGCCAGCAGCGCACCGAGCAGGACGGGCAGCGTGGATCTGCATCCCATCAGCGGCCGAGTGGCTGATGGAGCAGCATCTCCGCCGCCCGCTTCCCTGGCAATGGGTTGCCCCGCCGCCTCAACCCTGCTTGCGGCGGCCTTTGCCCTTGCCGGCAGCGCTGCTGGAAGCCGGGGGCGCATCGGGCGCCACTGCGGTGCCATCGCCGGTCACGACCACGCTCACCACCTTGCCGCCCTGGCGGATCAGGCGCTGCAGCGCTTCATTCATGCGGCTGAAGGGCACGCGGGTGGTGTAGGCCCCATGGCGCACAAAGGCGTTGTTGGCGATGCCTGTGGCCGTGATCGTCACCACACGGCTGCCATCACCAGCGGCACCGGCACTGGGGCTCGACACCAGCAGTTCGCTGCTGCGGAAGCCGTAGGCAGGGGTGCCATTGATGCGGCGCTCGCCTGGCAGGTCAGCACTGGGCAGCTCGCTGCCGGAGGCCACGCTGGCGCGGAAGGGGCCGTCGGTGCTGATGTGGGCGTACTGGGCCGCAGTGCTCGTCTGGGCCCAGCTTGGTGCGGAGCTGCTCACACGCACCACCGATCCGCCGCCAGCCAGGGGGATCGCGCGGTTCTGGTGCAGGGCTCCCCCCAGCTTGAACTGGGTACCGCTGCCATCGCCCTTCACCGAGGCCGCGGCGCCACGGGCGAGCTGCAGCGCCCAGGAGAATTGCCGCCCCTCATGGCCAATGTTGTAGTTCCAGCCGTGCATGTGGGGCACGACATCATTGCCGAAGTTGGCGTTGTATTCGGCGCTGTCGATGTAGGAATCGATTTCGGCGTCGTAGCCCTGCTCCTGCAGGATCGTGAAGTGGTGCAGCATCTCCGCTTTGTTGTGCGGTGCGCGACCCAGTAGATGCTTGAAGTTAAGTTCGATGAAGCGGTAGGCATTGCAGGCCTCAAAGAAGCGGCTGCGGTACTGCGCGCTCCTTGCCACGGCACGCACGAACTCGCGCACGTTTAGGTCGCCATTGTTGAACAGCGATTCGGCGCCATGCAGACGCTCGTTATTCATCAGGTATTGGCCGCCCAGCACCTGCTGGTAGACGGCTCGGATCACGGTTCGCTTGTCACTGGCGGATGCGTGGCGCCAGTGTTCCTTATTTTGGCCGTTGGCAAACCGCTCGATGCCCAGATCGGGCGCTTTCACGAGAGACATGAGTCGGGCTGGCAGACAGGGGAGAGGGCGTGCTCGCACCACGCCTGCTGGACCGTAGGCAGCCTGATTGTGTTTGTCTGCTCACCGTTGCGAGCTCTTTACCTTGCAGCGGCCAGGGCTGCATCCTGGCGATGACCGGCGGGTGTGATCTCTTCCAGGATCTGGCCACTGGAGCAGACCGTGCGGCAACGGAGTTGTTCTCTGCGGCTCAGTTTGCAGCCGGCGATGTAGGCCAGCAGGGGGTTGGGGTAGGTCTTGAGCTGATCCCAGGCGCCATCGGCGCGCTGGGCCTGCAGTCTGGTCTGCATCGGGCGTCAGGGGCGAACGACGGCACGAGGGTATGGACCGGCGTGGGGCCTGTCCGGTAACCGCTGCTACCAATACGGAAGATTCCTCCCGCCACCGACACGTTGATGCCGGAGCCCACCGATCACCCCCCTGGACAACAGCCTGGCCACGGCCACGGTCATGGCCACGGCCGTAGTCATGGCCATCGGCACCAGCTGCTTCATCAGCACCGCGCCCCATCGGCGGCCGCCTTTCGCTGGAGCGTGCTGCTCAACAGCCTGCTCACGGGTCTGCAGCTGGTGATCGGCCTGGCCTTCGGCTCGCTGGCACTGGTGGGGGATGCCCTGCACAACCTCGGCGATGTGGCCGGACTGCTCCTGGGGTGGGCGGCGGAGCGGCTCAGCACCCGCCCCACCACCGACACGTTCACCTACGGCTTCGGCCGCGGCACCGAACTCGCCGCCCTGTTCAACGCTCTGTTGATCTTCTCCGCCGGCGCCGTGGTGATCGTGGAGGCTGCGCAGCGGTTGCTCCATCCGCAGCCTGTGCTGGCGGGGCCGGTGGCCTGGGCGGCTGCTGCCGGCGTGCTGGTCAACCTATGGTCGGCCCGCTCCTTCGGCACCAGCGGCCACACCGATCTCAACCGCCGCGCCGCGGTGTTGCACCTGCTCACGGACGCGGCCGTGTCCGCGGCCGTGCTGATCAGTGCCCTGCTGGTGCTGTGCACCGGCTGGGACTGGCTGGACAGCCTCACCGCCATCGGTGTGGGCGTGGCCGTGGCCGGCACCGGCTGGGAGCTGTTGCGGGAGGCGCTGCGCCTCAGCCTCGATGCGGTGCCCCGGCATATCGATCTCGACGCGGTGATCGCCCTGCTGGCCTCCCTGCCCGGCGTGGTGGATGTGCATCACCTGCATGTCTGGGCGATCAGCACCTCCCAGACCGCCCTGACGGTGCATCTGCGCCGCCGCCCGTTGCTCGATGACCGTGAGCTGCTGCAGCGGGCCAAGCAGGAACTGGCCAGCCTCGGCATCGTGCACGCCACAATCCAGCTGGAGCCTGTGGATGAGGCCCTCGAGACCAACGCCGGCCCTGAACGCTGATCCCTGACTTCAGGCCCGCCTGCCTACCCGCGCAGTCGCCACCGCAGGGTTTCACCGGCGTGGAATGGCACCAGCCGGGTCGGTGTGGTGGTGCCGTTGTCGAGCTCAAGGATTCCTGGGACCACCAGCTCGGGGTTGTCCTCGCTGCTGTCGATCGGCTCCAGGCACACCGTGCCGTCGTTGAGCGGCAGGCCGTAGAAGCGGGGCCCGTTCTCGCTGGCGAAGGCCTCAAGGCGATCGAGGGCGTTTTCCTGCTCGAACACTGCCGCGTAGCTCTCCAGGGCAAAGGGGGCGTTGTAGATGCCGGCGCAGCCGCAGGCCGATTCCTTGGCCTCCCGGGCATGGGGCGCCGAATCGGTGCCGAGGAAGAAGCGCGGGTTGCCGGAGGTGGCCGCCGCCACCAGGGCCAGGCGATGCCGTTCGCGCTTCGCCACCGGCAGGCAGTAGAAGTCCGGCCGCAGGCCGCCCAGGAACAGGGCGTTGCGGTTGATGTGCAGGTGATGGGGCGTGATGGTGGCCGCCAGGGTGGCAGGCCCCTCGGCGACGAACACCGCCGCATCGGCGGTGGTGATGTGCTCGAGCACCACCTTCAGACCCGGATGGCGCTGCAGCAGCGGTTGCAGGTGCCGTTCGATGAAGACCGCTTCGCGATCGAAGATGTCCACCGCCGGATCGGTGACCTCGCCGTGGATCAGCAGCGGCATGCCGATGCGCTCCATCGTCTCGAGGGCGGCACCGATGTGGGCGGGATCGCGCACGCCCGCATCGGAATTGGTGGTGGCACCGGCGGGATAGAGCTTGGCGGCGCTGAACACCCCTTCCCGGAAGCCCAGCTCCAGCTCGCCCGGCGACAGGGTTTCGGTCAGATAGGCCGTCATCAGTGGTGTGAACCCCGCCGCCGCCTGCTCACCACCGCTGGCCCGCAGGGCTGCCACGATCCGCTCGCGGTAGGCGGAGGCAGCGGCCACCGTGGTGATCGGCGGGCGCAGGTTGGGCATCACGATCGCCCTTGCGAACTGGCGCGCGGTGTGGGCCACCACCGCCTGCAGCATCGCCCCATCGCGCAGGTGCACGTGCCAGTCGTCCGGTCTGCGGATCGTCAGGGCTGGGCGGCGGTCGGACATGGTGGGGTGGGCTGGGGATCCGGATCCGGGGGCGGCTCAGTGGCTGCGGTCGTGACCGCCGGCCACCAGCCAGGCGCTCAGCGCCAGCAGCAGCACGCTGCCGCTGAACACCAGCAGGTTGGTGGTGTTGTCGATCGGGAAGATCAGCATGGCCTTGAAGGCGGCCACGATCAAGGCGACCACGATCACCTTGACCAGCTTTTCCTTGAGGGCGTCCAGGCTGCGGATATCCAGCAGTCCGCTGCCATCGCTGCCGCTGCTTTCCTCGCCCGGCGCGGGTCGCGCCGCTTCGATATCCGAGATCAGCAGCTCATACACGCCGTAGCCGAAGATCAGCAGGGCGATGCCGATCAGGTAGAGGTCCACGCCACCGACCAGCATGCCCAGCAGCTTCGCCACCTGCCGGCTGTCGTCCGGAGGGCTGCCCCAGAGCAGGCGGAGCGCGTACAGGATTTCCTTGCTGCCGCTCAGGAACGCGGCGGCGCTGCTCAGCAGGCTCATCACCACCGGCACGATCGCGATCAGCCGGAAGCGCCAGAGCCAGCGTTCGAAATGGTGCTCGAGCCTGCTCTGGAGCGGGGTCCGGCCGCGATGTCCCCGCGGCTCCCGCAATCCCTCCATCCCGGTGCTGAAACGGCTGGAGCGACCCTAGGCGGAGCGATCCGCTCTGCTGGACTGGGTGGGTCTCAGGGTCCTCCCCGATGGCGGCAACGTCCCCCGAGCCGGCCGATGCGTTGGTGGCTGTGCGTGTTCAGCCCAGGGCCAGTGCCGATGCGGTCGGGGCTGAGCGGGAGGGGGCCATCTCGATCCGCCTCAGGGCGGCGCCGGTGGATGGTCAGGCCAATGCCGCACTGCTGGCCTTCCTGGCCCGGCGGTTGCGGGTGCCGCAACGGCAGGTGCTGCTGGTGCGCGGTGCAGCGGCGCGCCTGAAGTGGATCCGGGTGGAGGGCCTCAGTGCCGAGGCCGTGCGCCGTGCGCTCCTGACCTGATTCAGCCAACGCGGATTTGCTGGCAAACTGCCCCGAGCAAAGCTCATGGCATGACCCCAATGCGCAGGCTGGCGGCAACGGTCCCCCTGATGGCTGCTCTGGCTCTTGTCGGCTGCGCTGGTGAGGGCGGTGGCATCCAGAGCCAGAAGCTGGCCACCATTCAGGGCCGCGGCAAGCTCGTCTGCGGCGTCGATGGCAAGTTGCCGGGCTTCAGTTTCGTCGGTCCCGACGGCCAGTACAGCGGTCTGGATGTGGACGTCTGCAAAGCCACCGCCGCTGCCGTATTCGGCGATCCCGCCAAGGTCGACTACCGCGACCTCAACTCCTCCGAACGCTTTGCCGCCCTGGCCAGCGGTGAGGTGGATCTTCTCTCCCGCAACACCACCTACACCCTCAGCCGTGATGCCGCCGGTGGCAACGGCCTCAGCTTCGCTCCCACGGTCTTCTACGACGGTCAGGGCGTGATGGTGCCCACCGGCAGCGGCGTCACCAGCCTCAAGGATCTGGCCGGCAAGCCGATCTGCGTGGAGAGCGGCACCACCACCGAGCTCAACCTTGCCGACCGCATGCGTCAGCTCAAGGCGCCCTATACGCCGCTGAAGTTCCAGACCGGCGATCAGACCTATGCGGCCTACCTCGAGGGGCGCTGCGTCGCCGTCACCAGTGACCGCTCCCAGCTGGCCGGCAAGCGGACGGCCTTCCCCGATCCCGCCGCTCACACCCTGCTGCCGGAGGTGCTCAGCAAGGAGCCGCTCAGCCCGGCCACGGTCAACGCTGATCCGCTCTGGTCCGATGCCGTGCGCTGGATCACCTATGCCCTGATGCAGGCCGAGGAACTGGGCATCACCCAGGCCAACGTGGAGAGCAAGGTGACCGAAGCCAGGGCCAACCCCAACCAGGCCGACCTGCGCCGCTTCCTCGGCGTGGAAGGTGATTTCGGTAAGCAGCTGGGGCTGCCGGCTGATTTCGTGGTCAAGGTCGTCAAGGCCGTCGGCAACTATGGCGAGATCTTTGAGCGCAACGTCGGCATGGGTTCCAAGCTCAAGCTCGAGCGCGGCCTGAATCGTCAGTGGAGCGACGGTGGGCTGATCTATTCCCCGCCCTTCCGCTGATGGGGCCGGAGCCGCAACGCGCGGGTGCCGAAGTCACCCCCTGGTGGCGCAACCGTCGCCTGATCCCCTGGCTGGTGCAGGGCGCCACCGGCCTGGTGGTGCTGGTGCTGGTGGCCTTCCTGCTCGGCAATCTGGTGCGCAATCTCACTGCCGCCGGGTTGCTGCTGAGCTGGGGCTGGCTCGATAACCCCTCCGGCTTCGACATCGCCGAGACCCTGCTGCCCTTCAATGCCGGCCTGCCGTACTGGCGGGCCCTGCTGGCGGGCCTCGTCAACACCCTGCGGGTGGTGCTCGCCGGTCTCGTGGGGGCCACCGTGCTCGGCACCCTGGTGGGGACGGCCTCCTTCAGCAGCAACGGCCTGCTGCGGCGCCTGGCCAGGGTCTATGTGGAGGTGATCCGCAACATCCCGCTGCTGTTGCAGCTGGTGTTCTGGTACTTCGTGGTGTTTCTCTCCCTCCCGAACGGCGAGGCGGCCATCCAGCTGCCCGGACTGGTGCTGGCCAAGTCGGGGCTCTATCTGTTCCGCCCCGAACTGATCAATGGGGTCTGGCAGGCGCCCCTGCGGTTCACCGTCGAGTTCGGCGCCCTGCTCACCGGGCTTGTGGTGTACACCGGCGCCTTCATCGCCGAAGTCGTGCGTGGCGGCGTTGCCTCCGTGCCTGGCGGTCAGTGGGAGGCGGCGCGCTCGCTGGGATTCAGCCCGCTGCAGACCCTGCGGCGCATCGTGCTGCCCCAGGCCCTGCGGGTGATCGTGCCTGGCCTGAACAGCCAGTACATCTCCCTGGCCAAGAATTCCTCCCTCGCAGTGGCCTGCGGTTACACCGATCTCTACTCCGTGGCTGAGACAACGCTCAACCAGACCGGCCGCGCCGTGGAGGTGGTGCTGATCCTCCTTGGTGCCTATCTGGTGATCGATCTGCTGATCTCGGCCCTGATGAACGGTCTCAACAGCGCCGTGCAGCTGCGGGAGCGCTGATCACCATGCCCGGTTCTCCGTCCGTGTCCACCCCGCCGCGCGTCGTGGCCCCGCCGCCGCTCTATCGCCTGCGCCGCGAACTGTTCGCCACGCCCCTCGATGGTCTGATCAGCCTGGCGCTGCTGGCGGGTCTGGCTGCCGCTGCCACCGCCTTCCTGCACTGGGCCACCAGCCAGGCCCGCTGGGCTGTGATTCAGGCCAACAGCAATCTGTTCGTCATCGGTCGCTATCCCGTGGCGGAGCAGTGGCGCCTGTGGCTGCTGGTCACGCTGCTGGCGGCGGCCACCGGCCTGAGCTGGGGACTGCTGCGCGCCTGGCCCCGCGCCGATCGGCGCGGCAGCCGCAGCTGGCCCCTCAACGACACCATCGCCGCCGCCCTGCTGGCGGCCATCAGCCTTTCTCTGCCCCTGGCGCTGCATGCCCAACCAGGGATCATGGTGCGCTGGTGGTTGATCACGGCCCTGCTGCTGCTGCTACGGGCGGCGGCCGGGCGCTGGGGCCGCCTCGTTCCTCGCCAGGTCCGCCCGCTGCTGGCCCTGACCTGGCCCGTGCTCTATCTGATTGGCATGGTGCTGATCAGCGGTGGCCTCGGTCTGGTCCAGGTGGCCGCCGCTGAATGGGGCGGGTTGTTGCTCACCCTCGTGGAGGCGAGCTTCGCGATCCTGCTCTGTTTCCCGCTCGGGGTGATGCTCGCCCTGGGCCGCCGCAGTGAACTGCCCCTGCTGCGCTGCGGTTCGGTGCTCTACATCGAATTCATCCGCGGTGCTCCGCTGATCACGCTGCTGTTCCTGGGGCAGAACATCCTGGGCTTCCTGCTGCCGGGGGGGCTTGCTCCCGATCGGGTGTGGCGGGCGGCCTGGGTGCTCACCTTCTTCGCAGCCGCCTATGTGGCCGAGGCGGTGCGATCAGGCCTGGCCGCCATGCCTCCCGGTCAGCTTGAGGCGGCTCGATCGCTGGGCCTGAGCCTGCCTCAGGCGCTGATCCACGTGGTGCTGCCCCAGGCCCTGCGGGTGGCACTGCCGGCCACGGTCGGTCAGTTCATCACCCTGCTGCAGGACACCACGCTGCTGTCGCTGATCGGTCTGCTCGATCTTCTCGGCGTCGCCCGCACCGTGATGGCCAATCCGGCCTTCCTCGGCCGCAATGCTGAGGTCTATCTGGTGCTGGCGCTCCTGTTCTGGTGCTGCTGTGCCGCCCTTGGCCTGGGTAGCCGTGCGCTGGAGCATCGCCTCAATCCCAACACCAGCACCTCCCCCAACACCTCTGCGCTCCAGGCATGACCGCTCCGTTGATGATCGAGGCCCGTGGGGTCGAGAAGTGGTACCCCAATGGCTTCCATGCCCTGCGTGGTGCCGATCTGAGCGTGCACCAGGGGGAGGTGGTGGTGATCATGGGCCCCTCGGGCTCGGGCAAGAGCACCTTCATCCGCACCTTCAACGGCCTGGAGGATTTCCAGAAGGGTTCGATCGTGGTGGATGGCATCACCCTCAGCGACGACGTGCGCCACGTCGATGCAATTCGCCGTGAGGTGGGCATGGTGTTCCAGCAGTTCAACCTGTTTCCCCATCTCACCGTTCTCGAAAACGTCGCCCTGGCGCCGGTGCTGGTGCGGCGCCGCCCCAAGGCTGAGGTGCAGCAGCAGGCCTTGGAGCTGCTGGAGCGGGTCGGCATCCAGCACCAGGCGCACAAGTATCCCGGCCAGCTGTCCGGCGGTCAGCAGCAGCGGGTGGCGATCGCCCGCTCGCTCTGCATGGAGCCCAGGATCATGCTGTTCGATGAGCCCACCAGTGCCCTCGATCCCGAGATGGTGCAGGAGGTGCTGGCGGTGATGCAGGAACTCGCCCGCGATGGCATGACGATGGTGGTGGTCAGCCATGAGGTGCGCTTCGCGCGCCAGGTGGCCAGCCGTGTCGCCCTGATGGCCGATGGCGAGGTGGTGGAGGTGGCTCCGCCGGAGCAGTTCTTCACCGCTCCCAGCCATGAACGCACCCGTCAGTTCCTCAGCCAGATCGCCTGATGGCAGCAGCGCCGGCGCCTCCCTGCGCTGGTCCGTCTGGGTGCTGGCCTCGGCGGGTAAGTTGCTTGAGGGGATGGTGGTCTTCCTCGGCGGGATCACCCTGCCGCTGCTGGCTGACCAGTTCCAGCTCGGCGCCCTGCAGCAGGGTTGCCTCAGCGCCGCCAGCCTGATCGGGATCCTGGTGGGCGCCATCGCCCTGGGTGCCCTCGCTGATCGCTTCGGGCGCCGGCCTCTGTTCATCGCCGCGATGGGGCTGCTGCTGCTGGGGCTGGTGGTGGTCCTGCTCAGTCCGACTCCCCTCTGCCTGGGCGGCGGCCTCCTGTTGATCGGCTTGGCCCTCGGTGCCGACTATCCGGTCGCCCACCTGGTGATCGCCGAATGCGTGCCGGTGGCGCGGCGGGGCCGGATGGTGCTCGCGGCCTTCGGGTTTCAGGCCCTCGGCGCCCTGCTGGCCACGGCTCTGGCTGCGCTGCTGTGGCCGCAGGGCGCAGATCCCGCCAGCTGGCGCCTGCTCTACCTGTTGCCCCTGCCGGCGGTGCTGCTGATCCTGCTGGGGCGTCTGCTGCTGCCCCGCCACAGCCCTTGGCTGCTGGGCGGCGCCGAGCTGCAGGAGGCCCGCCTGGCCCTGAGGCCACCCAGCGCTGCCGCTTCTCCCGATTGGTCGCTGCTGCTGCAGCCGCCCCTGCGGCGCGCCACCGCCCTGGCCTGTCTGCCCTGGTTCCTCCAGGATCTTTCCACCTACGGCGTGGGCTTGTCGCTACCGCTGCTGCTGAGCTCCGCCGGGGCCAGCTCGGCGCCCCGCTCTGCGGCGCTGATCGATCTGATGCTGGTGCTGGGGATCGCCGCCGCCATCGCCCTGGCCGATCGCTGGGGCCGCATCCCGCTCCAGATCACCGGCTTCCTCGGCTGTGCCGCCGGTCTGCTGCTGGCCGGCTTCGCCCTGGGTTCCCTGATCCCCAGGCTGCCCTTGCTGGCGGCCGGGCTGGCCCTGTTCCAGTTCATGACCAACCTTGGCCCCAACGCCCAGACCTACCTCCTGGCCGGTGAGCTCTTCCCAACGCCGCTGCGGGGGCTCGGCGCCGGCCTTGCGGCCGCCGCCGGCAAGGCCGGTGCCGTGACCACGGCCCTGGTATTCCCGTTGGTGCTGCAGCGGCAAGGGGCCGGTGGGCTGCTGTCCTCGCTGGCGTTCACGTCCGTTCTGGGGGCTGCGGTCACCTGGTGGTTCCGCCAGGAGACCCGCGATCGCGACCTCCTGGCTGAGCCCTTGCCTGCACGGTGGCTGCAGCTTCGGCCGGAGCCCCTGCGGCATCCGCCAATGGATCAGCTGTCGCTCTCACCCAGCCCTCCGCCTGAAGGCGCAGCTCCATCATCCGCTGCACCACCGTGATCAGCTGGGCGGTGCTCCATCCCGCCATCAGCACACCGTTCACCGCTTCCCCAACGCTCAGCAGGCGCCAGCAGGCCGGCAGGGTCATGTCGCCGTAGCCGACGGTGGTGAAGGTCACGCCCGAGAAATAGAGGCTGCTTTCCAGACTCGGGATGATGCCGAGGCTCCTGTAGAGCAGCGCCCACAGCAGGATCTCCACCATCAGCGCCAACGCCGTGAGCAGTGCCATCGCCACGATCAGCAGCAGCCTGCCGCTGGTGTGGGGGCCGCACCAGCGGGCGAGCTTGCCGCGGCGGGTCAGCTCCGACTGCAGCACCGACACCAGCGCGTGCACCATGCAGGAGAGCGTCAGCATCAGCGCCACCAGCACCAGCTGGCTCCCGAGCCCGCCACAGCCGGTGTCGGCAGCCGCCGTGCTCGCCGGCTGGGCAGCCCTCGCTATACCGCTGGCCACCATGGCCAGCCCTGCCACCATCCCCCAGCGGAGCCATGGCTGTTTGCGGGGCCAGGCCTGCTTCCGGTGTCGCTGCATCGATCGGGCTGAGTGGTTCATCCCGGTAGCTGCGGAGTTGGTAAGCCCAGCCAGCGGGCTTCCTCCTGGGCAGCCGGCAGCAGGGCCCCAAGTTCAGCCGGGCTCGCTTCGGGATCGTCTCGCAGCGCATTGAAGCGCCGCAGGGCTGAGCTTGGGAACAGCAGCAGCCCCACCATCAGCGCCAGGCCGCAGCCCATCAGATAATCGATCCAGCGGTTGGGGATGTACCAGGCCACCAATGGCCCGTAGCCGATGAAGGCCACACCGCTCGAGATCAGAGCCGTGCGCAGGTGTTCGTCGCAGCGGAGGGCTGTCACCAGCGCCGCCGTGCCGCCCATCACCAGCCCGGTGGAGAGATCGCTCATGCCCAGGCAGTTGAACACCAGCAGCGGCATCAGAATGCCGAGACTGACCCCCACCATCCGGTCGCGCACCCGGGCCAGGGTGGCGCCGATGCTGTCGTTGAGCAGGAGCACAACGCCGAAATAGAGGTATTTCGGGGTGAGGGCTCCCACCCCCTGACCAATGGCCAGCGCCAGGCTGGCGAACACGAGCTTGCGCCAGAAGAAGGGTGAGCGCAGCCCCTGCTGCAGCCGTACGGCCAGTGGCGGCTCCGATGCCTGGGCGGCGGTTGCTGCGCCCTCCTCGGACTCCCCCTCCGGCTGGCTGCCATTGCTCTGGCTGGCCGGGGTGAACAGCAGCTGCAGCAGCGTGCCGATCGCCATGCCTAGGGCCAGGGCCAGCATCTCCTTGCCCCAGTCGCTCCAGCTCGGTGATGCGCTCAGCAGCGGGAGTACACCCGCCACCGCCATCGCCCCGGAGAGGAGGCGCAGCTTCGTGGGCAGCAGCAGGGAGAGCAGTTGCATCAGCGCTGCCACCAGGCCGAACACCAGCACCTGTGGGACATCCGCCAGTCCCTGTCCGACCGCCACACCGAGGCCCATGCACAGCCCAACCACACCCAGCAGCACCGGGTAGAGCAGCGTTGGCCACAGCTCAAAATCGGGCCGTACGATCAGGGCCGCGATCACGCCGCCGTAGGCCACGGCGCTGCCGCTCAGGCCCAGGCCCTGGCACACCGCGCTGGTGAGGCCGGTCGCCAGCGCGATCACCAGAGCCGCCCGCAGTTCGCGCATGGCCGTGTCTCAGCTCTGGGGGGGGCGCAGCGCCTGGACCCAGCCCACCAGCAGCACGACCAGCAGCAGGGCCAGCCAGAACCACAGGCGTGGCGGCGAGCTGACCACCGTGATCAGTAGCAGCAGCAGGGCCAGCCAGGGGGCCGGTTGCAGCCAGGGGCGTAACCAGCGGGCACGATGCGGCATGGAAGGCAGGACGACGGGGATCGCGGACGGTTGGGGTTCGGGGCTCAGCGCTCAGCGCCGCCGAGCCAGCGCAGGAATGGCCCCAGGTAGCTCAGGGCAGAGCGGCGCTCCACGGCGACCTTCGCCTTCGCCGGCGTGCCGTTCTCCAGCGGGAGATCGGGACCGCGCCCGCCGCTCCAGCGCAGACCGCTGGGGGTGTTGGCGCTCTCCAGTTCCACCACGGCCAGCACAACGGGCGCCGAGAGCTTCTCGGTGCTGTTGTCGATCGGATCGCCGCCTTCGCCCACGGCCGCCTTGCGACTGCGGGCCATCAGATTCACGGCCAGTTCCGGGTCTCCCACCACGCGGCTCACCTCGGCCAGGTCCGCCGTGCTGGGGGACAGCTGCAGGATGCGCCCTTCGATCAGGCCCCAGCGCTCGGCGCTGCCGCCGTAGCGGTTGCGCGTCTGCAGCATCACATCGAGTTCAAGCCTGGCGCCGGGGCGCAGGCGTGCCGCATCGGCATCGCTGAACAGGGCCACGGCCGTGCGCGGGCGGCGCCGTTGCTGCGGCCCATCACCGATCGTGCCGAGCCTCTGTCCCGGCAGCACCGCCTGACCCGGGTTCACACTGAGGCTGAGTAGAACGCCGCTGCGGGGAGCCAGCACCGCCAGGCTGTCGACCTGTCCCTCCACCTGGGCCAGGGCCACGTCGAGCTGCGCCAGCTGTCCTTCCAGGGCCTTGATGTTGCCGAGGTTGCGCAGATAAAGATCCTGAGCTCCGACCCAGAGCGGGCTGTAGAGCGGAATCACCTCCTCGCGGCGCAGCGCCTCAAGGGCCTTGAGCTGCTCGCCCACGGGGCCGTTGCTGGTCTGCAGCCGGGCGATCTGGGCGCGGATCGCCTCCTTCTGCAGGGCAATGGCCCGCGCCTGGCGCTGCAGGGCATCGGGATTGCTCCCCACCGTGCCCGCGCCCGTGGAGCTCTGATCGATGCGGTCGAGCACCAGCACCACCTCGCCCTGGCGCAGCCGGTCACCGACCCGGTGCTCAAGCCGCTGCACCTGCCCCGGCGAGCGGGCATAGACGCCGACGCGGCTGTCGGGTTCGAGCAGCACGGCGCTGCCTTCCACCTTGACCGCGATCGAGGGGCTGGAGGCCCAGATGGCGGTGAGGGCGGTGACCGCCGCCATCGGCAGGAGCCGTGGCGCAATGTCCCCTGCGGCCATGGCGCCTGCGTTCAAACGTGAAAGTTCGGCCTTAGGGTACCCGCCATTCATGGGTGTGGGGCGTGCACGGGCCTGGCCAGCGTTGGATCCGATCGGGGATCCGCTCCGGGTGCCGCAGGGCTCTGATCCAGCTGCTGGTTGCCGCTGCCGCCACGTTGCCCGTCGCGGGGCCTTCCCAGGCCCAGTCACAGCCTCCAGCGGGCAGCACCGCCACCGTCCAGCCCCCCTTGTCCCCACTGGCCGTCAGCCTGCAGCAGGCCCTCGATCTCGGCCTGGCAGGCTCCCTCAGCCTGCGTGGCAGCGCCCTGGAGGTTCAGTCGGGTCAGGCCCTGGTCGGGCTGGCCCGCAGTCGCTTCCTGCCCAAGCTGGATCTGGTCGGTCTTGGCACCTGGGCCCAGGTGGGCACCAGCATCGGCTTTGTATCCAACATGCCGAGCATCGGGGATCTCAACCTCAATCTCGGTGGCGATGGCTATGCCGTGGTTCAGAACACGTTTGTCAACGCTGGTCTGGTTCTGCGGCTGCCGGTTGTTGATTTCACCCGGGCGCCCCTGATGCGTGCCGCCCGCGCCGAACTGGATTCGGCGCGCTCCGAGCTGAGCGAACAGCAGCGGCGCAGCCGTTTCGACATCATCAGCGCCTACCTCTTCTCGCAGCTGGCGGATGCTCAGATCCCCGTCTGGGAGAAATCGGTGGCGCTCTCCACCACGTTGCTGCGCGACGCCACGGCGATCCGCCGCCGTGGTCTGGCAGCGCGCATCGACACGCTGCAGGCCCAGGCCCTGCTCCAGACCGATATGCAGGGTCTGGCGGAGGCCCAGGCCCAGCAGACCATCGCCCGCAGCGCCCTGGCCCGCGTGCTCAACCTTCCCCCTGAGCAGGTGGTGACCACCCGCGATCCCCTGGTCGCCTGGCCGGCCTGGACCCTTGCGCTCGAGTCGACCCTGAATCGCTCCCTGGCCGATCGACCCGCCCTAGCGGTGCTGGAGCAGCAGCGTCAGGCGCAGCTGGCGCGGGTGCAGCTGGCCCGCGCTGAACGGTTGCCCAGCGTGGGCCTGCTGCTCGGCGGTGGCATCAGTGGCGACTGGTTGAACGTGCCGGTGCTCAATGTCAATTCGCGGCTGGGGGTCAACGGGGCCAACGTCAGCCTGCCCGGGGTGAACGCACCCGGTACTGCCTCCGGCAGCTTCTACGACTACGGCCTGCTGCTCAGCCTGCGCCAGCCGCTGTTCGATGGCGGCCAGAGTCGTTCCGCCAGCGACCTGGCCGAGCGGCGGGCCGAGCGCACGGCCGTGGCCCTCGATCAGGCGCGGCAGGCCATCGTGCAGAACGTCCAGACCTGGTACGCCAACCACCAGGCCGCCGGTCCTCAGATGGCCGCGGCATCGGCGGCCGCCAGTGCCGGTGAGGAGGCGGTGCGCGATGCCCTGCTGCGCTACCGGGCCGGTATCGCTCCGATCAGTGAACTGCTGCTGGCCCAGCGCAACCTGCAGCTGTCCCGCACGGCGCAGGCCGTGGCCACGCACCGTTGGAACCTCAGTCGCGCCGGCCTCGAGCTGGAGACCGGCCTCGGCCAGGAGCCCTGAGGCTCGGCTGCCTACAGTTCGAAGCGGTGACCCACTTCCCCGCCGTTGCGTCCATGGTCGAGTCCCGTCCCTCGCCTGAGGCCGGCGAGCCCCTCACCGAGCCCCTCACCGAACAGATCACCGAGAAAATCACGGAACAGATCGCACGGCTGATCCCGCTGATGAACGAACGGGGCCGTGTGGCCAGAGTGGATGGCACCGCCCATTTCAGTGGTCTGCAATCCCTGCTCAGCTGGGATGCCGATGGTCAGCTGCAGATCGACTGACCCCTTCGCTGCCGGCCCGCCACCCCCTTCCGCGTGATCGCCAGCAACGCTCCGGACCGTCAGCTGCTGGTGCTTGCCGGCGGAGGCCATAGCCATGCCCTGATGCTGCAGCGCTGGGCCATGCGACCGCAGTCGAGGCCCGTCCGCACCCTCGTGATGCTGGTCAGCCGCCACAGCACTGCCCTCTACTCCGGCATGGTTCCGGGGCTGGTGGCCGGGTTGTACGGCCGGCAGGAGGCTTCCATCGCCCTGCGGCCGCTGTGCGCCCGTGCCGGTGTCAGTTTCATTCAGGCCGAGATCATCGGCCTGGATCTCTGCACCCGCGAACTACGCCTGCAGGGACGGCCCCCCCTGCGATTCCACCGTCTCAGTCTCGATCTCGGCACTGTCACCGCCGGGCCCATCGCGGTCGGGGAGCAGTCCGTCAAGCCTCTGGAGCCTTTCCTCGACTGGGCTTCGCGGCGCGGCGTCACGGAGCCGCTGCGCATCCGTGGTGGCGGTGCCGCCGCTGTCGAGCTGGCGCTGGCGTTCCGGGCCCGCGGTCACCGTGTCGAGCTGTTGCTGCGCGGTGCGGCCCTCCATCTGGGATCGCCGGCGGCTAACCGGTGCGGTGAGCGGATGCTGGCTGAGGCTGGAATCCAGGTTCACCGCATGGGCTCAGCCGATCAGCCGGTTGATCTGGCCTGCACCGGCGGTCGAGCCCCGGCCTGGCTGGCGGCCAGCGGCCTGCCGGTGGATGCGGCGTCGGGTCGGGTGCTCACGGATCCCACCCTGGCGGTGCAGGGCCATCCCCATCTGTTCGCCAGTGGCGACTGCGCGCTGATCGGCTCGGCACCGCGACCCGCTTCAGGCGTGTGGGCGGTGCGCGCGGCGCCGCTGCTGGCGGAGAACCTGCGCCGCAGCCTGGAGCAGCCGGGTCGGCCGCTGCGGCCGTGGCGACCTCAGGCACGGGCCCTGCAGCTGCTCGGCGATGGGGGCGGGTCTGCGGGGCGCTCGCCGCGGGCGCTCGCCTGCTTCGGTCCGCTGGCGCTCGGACCTGCCACCTGGATCTGGCGATGGAAGGATCGGATCGATCGTCGTTTCATGGCGGCCTTCAGTTCGGCGCCGATGGCCGCGGCTGAGCCGATGGCCTGTCGTGGCTGTGCGGCCAAGCTCGCTGCCGCTCCCCTGGCCGCCGCCCTGGGGCGGCTGCAGCCCGATGGAACCGTGCCTGTTCCTGAGGATGCCGCCCTGATCGGGCGAACCGCCGCCGGTGAGCTGCTGCTGCAGAGCGTCGATGGCTTTCCGGCCCTCGTCACCGATCCCTGGCTCAATGGTCGGCTGACCACCCTGCATGCCTGCAGTGATCTCTGGGCCTGCGGCGCTGCCGTGACCACGGCGCAGGCCCTGGTCACACTGCCGGCGGCGGCGGCGCCGCTTCAGGAGGAGCTGCTGCTGCACACCCTCGCCGGCGTACGTTCCGTGCTCGACCCCCTTGGGGCTGTCCTGGCGGGTGGGCACACCCTTGAGGGCCGCGATGGGGCCGGTCTGGCCCTGGCGCTCACGGTCAACGGCCAGGTGCCGCCCGATCGCCACTGGCCCAAGGGCCCGTTGCAGCCCGGCCAGGTGCTGCTGCTGAGCCGTCCGATCGGCAGCGGTGTGCTGTTTGCCGCCGCCATGGCCGGTGCGGGCCGCGCCGAGTGGCTGGATGCGGCCCTGGCGGCGATGCAGGTCGATGCAGCGCCGATGGTGGCGCTGCTGGCCGATCACGGCTGCCAGGTCTGCACCGATGTGACGGGTTTCGGTCTGTTGGGGCATCTCGGCGAGATGCTCGGGAGCGGTTGTCAGGTGCAGCTCGATGGCGATGCCATCCCCGTGTATGCCGGCGCTCTGGAGCTGCTCGCCGATGGCCATGCCAGCACCCTGGCGCCAGCCAATGCCCGTAGCCTTGCCCTGCTGGATGGTATCGGTCCCGTGCAGCTGGCACCGGCTCGCGGCCGGGCGATCTCGCTTCTCCAGCAGCTGCTGATCGACCCGCAGACCTGCGGGCCGCTGCTGGCCGCCCTGCCGGCCGCAGCGGCGCCGGCCGCCCTGGCCGCCCTGCATAACGCCGGCTTCGCCGAGGCGGCCCTGATCGGTCGGGTGCTGGACGCTTAGTCGCGCACCAGCCAGCCGACGGTCAGGTCGTTGGCGTCACGCTGTAGGTAGAGATAGCCCCGCGCACCATTGCGGCCCTTCACCACAAGCGTTCGGTAGCGGTAGTCCACGCCACGACCGTCGCGTTCCACCAGCTCACCCCAGCAGCTGTCGCGGTCCAGCTGCAGTTTGCCGCGATAGGTGGTGGTGTCGCCGACTCCGGCATAGCTGGCGAGGGCCACCCCCTCAACGCTTCCATCGCGCCATTGCTCACGTTGCACCACGGCATTGGGAATCCAGCCCTGGGAGCCGGAGCGCTGGTTCAGGCCGACCTGACTGCTGAGGACGACCCCATTGAGGTCCTCCGCTCTGCAGCTTCCGGGCGCCATCGGCAACCAGCGGCCCGTGATCACCGTGCCCTTGCCGCGGTCGAGGCTGTAAAGCGGTCGGCCGCGGCCATCCAGCACCGCTTCTGAGAGCTGTGGCCCCCAGGGCAGCTGCCGCTGCACCTGCACCAGGCACGGTCCCACCACCTTGACGCTGCCCCTGTAGGTGCCGCTGCGTAGCTCGCGCCCGAGCCGTTCCACCAGGCGGCCCTCCAGGACGCCGCCCGGCAGCCAGCGCTCCTCGAGCAGCCGGGCTTCCGGTGTCGTTCCCTGTGCGGACACGATCGTTCCGAGGCCCATCACGGCATAGCGCCCCTGCCGTGGCGCTTCGCACCCCCCCGCCGGTGTCTGCTGGCGTGGTCCGGTGTGGCCGGGGGCGGACCTGAGCACGGTTGCGCTCACAACCGTCAGGCTCAGGGCCGAGGCGCAGAGTCGCGCCAGAAAAGGGCTAGGCATGCCGGTAGCAGCGCAATGGCAACCGGCTCAGTATGGGCACGCTGGCCGGTACCGCCTCTGTGCCGCCTCTGTGCCCCTTCAGTGGTTCTGCCGTCCTGCTCAGAGCTGCACCATGCCGCAGCGCATGCCCTTGAGCACGGCCTGGACCCGGTTGCTCACCTCCAGGGTCTTGAGCAGGCGTTTGGTGTAGGTGCGGGCCGTTTCTTCGCTCACCACCAGTTGCTCTGAGATCTCCCGATCGGTGAGGCCGCTGGCCAGCAGATCGAGCACCTCGTATTCGCGGGGGGTGAGACGGGGGCAGCTCAGGTAGGGCAGCTGACCCGAGCGCAGGGAGGGACTGCGGTAGGAGTGCCGTCCCATCACCGCCATCACGGCGGCCTCCAGAGGCTTCTGGTCCTCCACGAAGTCCGCTTCGGCCACCACCGCCTCCAGCCAGGTGGCTTCGCTGTATTCGACCGGGATGGCATCACCGAGGGCAAGCACCACGATCTTCAGATCGGGTTGAAGGCCGCGTGCCTTGCGGGCCAGTTCGAAGCCATTGCCGCTCTCCAGGAAATCGGTGCAGATCAGCAGCTCATAGGGCTCGCGGCCGAGGTAGCCAAGACAGCTCGCTTCGTCGGTCACGGCGCAGCCGATCCGTGTGGCCTCGCTGAAGCTGTCGCAGAGGCAGCGCAGGAAGAACCTCCCCTTCACCGCCAGCGCCACCTTGCCACTGACGGCCACCGAGAGCAGCACCTCATCGAGGTTGGTGCCCTTGAGGGTATGCAGGTAGGGCGTGAGGTCCATCGCTCAGGTCGAGCGTTCAGGGATTGGCGCCTGGGGGCGCATGTTGAGGGAGGCCCGTTGGAGCAGGGTGTTCGCCTGCAGCGTGATCACAGTGCAGAAGGTACTGCCGCCGTCGCCCCTGTCGTTGATGGCATGGATACCGGCGTGCAGGCGCCGCTGGTGGCGGAAGGTCGCCTGTGCTTGTCCGCGTCCGTCAGGTCGCCCCGCGCCACGGTTCAGGTGCTGACCAGTTGGCTACTGTTGTAGTGCATCAGCAGCTGCGCATAGAGATAGTCGGGGGATTTGTATTGTCTTGGCAGGCAGTGATGCAGAGTCTGAAGTCTGCTCCAGCACACGGTCCGCTGAATTTTGGTCAGGCTGCGTTGCTCGGCGATCAGCATCTTCAGCGCCTTGCAATAGAGCTGATAGTTGGCTTCCAGTTCGCCGATCGTGATGCTGGCTGACGTGGTCATGGCGGTGACAGGCGAACGGATCACCCCTACGGCGGCGGCGCTGGGCATCGCTACCCCCAAATGGGGTCAGTCGCCCCAGTCAGGCCCCCTTGCCTGGCAACATGGCGTCGTGAGCGCCTGACCGTGTGAGACGCCGTTTCCCCCTGGCGATCGCGGTTCTGCTGATCACCCTGCTCACGGCCGGCGCCTGCAGCCGCGTTCCCACCGATTCTTCGACGGACGAGCGCGAGAGTAGGCGCCGCCTTGAGTTGCAGCGCCGCTGTCGGCAGCAGCGCGAGGCTCTTCCCGCCCTCCAGGCCGCCGTGCAGCGCCTTGAGCAGGAGCTGGTCCGGGTGGAGAGGGAGGTCTACGTTCCGGCTCCCGCGCCCGCTCCGCTCGATCCGGAGGAACAGCGTCGACTCACCATCTACGACCAGGAGGTGGAGCAGGAGCAGTACGACCGGGCCCGAGGCCTCTGGCAGGAGCGTGAGGCGCAGCGTGAAGCCCTGTGGCAGCGCCGCCACCGGGCTCGCCTGGACACGGCACGGCAGGCGCGATCCACGGCCATTGCGGCCTTGCAGGACCAGCGGGCGTCCCTGCAGCGGTTGACGTGTGGTGCGAGGCCGCCGCGATGAGGATCCTCAGCCCCTGGCCGACCGTGAGCGCGGCAGGGCTGCTGGCGCTCCTGGCGGTCGCGGCTGGTGCCCAGCCGTTGCCGCCTCCCCTGCCACCTTGGTCGACGGGCGAGACCGTGCAGGACTGTGTGGCCCGGTTCGGCAACCGTGGCTGCGCTGCCCGTCTCTACGGCCAGCTGCTCTGCCAGGCGGTGGCGGTGGGTTACACCACCCCCGCACGAACCCTGCAGGTGCAGTTGGAGCGCGACTATCAGCAGGCTGCGATCGATTTCACGGGGATCACGGCTGCCCAGATCGAGCATCTGGCTCTGTCCCGGCATGTGCCGGTGCTCTGTCCTGCTGCAACGCCCCGGATCCGGGATCTGTTCGCGCCGCGCACCTCGGCTGGCTGATCAGGCGGGCGCTCGCTGCTGCTGATCGAGGTCAGGCGGTGTTTCACGGCGGAAACTCCGTAGGTTCTGGCCCGTTGCCGCCAGTTCGAGGCGCAGGATCTCGCAGGCGCGCTCCGGCATGGTGTGATCACCGCAGGTGAAGACATCGACCGCGGCATAGCCGGATTCCGGCCAGGTATGAATCGACAGGTGTGATTCGGCCAGCAGGGCCAGCCCTGTGACGCCCTGGGGTGCGAAGTGATGGGTGATCAGGTTCAGGAGCGTGGCCCCGGCCTGCTGCACGGCCGTGGTGATCAGGCTTCTGAGGAAGGCTTCGTCGTCGAGCCGGGCTGGATCGCAGCCATACAGCTCAAGGATGCAATGTTTGCCGATTGGGGATGCCGGCGGGGTGTCCTGGCTGCCGTCAGCTGAAGCAGTGGATGCGTTCTGAACTGTCGTCCATCCAGGATTGGGATGCAGGCTGGCAAGGGTTTGCTTCATGCTGCTGTCCGGATTGAAACGACCAGCTTAGGGCGGCTGTCGGTTCAGGCTGCCGATGTGCGCCGGAGCACAACAACATGTTGCAGCCAATCAACCGTTCACTTTGCCTTAACCGTTCCCTAACTTGTGCTGCGGGCCTGTTGCTTAGACGTTGGGTGCTCCCATCCGGTCGCAGTCATGACCTTCGCGAAGAAGGCTCTCACCATTGGCACCCTGGCCACCCTGGGCGTTGCCGCTTCCGCCTCCGCCCAGAACACCCTCAATGGTGCCGGCGCCACCTTCCCCGCCCCCTTCTATCAACGTGCCTTCGCCGCCCTCTCCGGCCAGGGCGTGCAGGTGAACTATCAGTCCGTCGGCTCCGGCGCCGGTGTGCGCCAGTTCGTGGCCGGCACCGTTGATTTCGGCGCCAGCGATGAGCCGATCAAGGATGCTGAAGCCGCCAAGGTCAGGCGAGGTGTGGTGCAGTTCCCCGCCGTGGGCGGCACGATCGCCATCGCCTACAACAAGACCGATTGCAAAGGCCTGAAGCTGACCCAGAAGCAGGCCGTCGACATCTTCCTGGGCAACATCAAGACCTGGGATCAGCTCAAGTGCGGTAAGGGAAAGATCACCGTGGCCCATCGCTCCGATGGCTCCGGCACCACCTTCGCCTTCACCAACTCCCTGAGCGCCTTCTCCGCCGAGTGGAAGAGCAGGGTGGGTGAGGGCAAGAGCGTCAAGTGGCCCGTGGGTGTGGGTGGCAAGGGCAACGAGGGTGTGGCCGGCGTGATCGCCAATACGCCAGGCTCGATCGGCTACCTCAACCAGAGCTATGTGCGCGGTGCGATCAAGGCCGCAGCCCTGCAGAACAAGGCCGGCAGCTTCGTGCTGCCCAACCTGGCCAGTGGTGCCGCCGCCCTGAACAACATCCGCCTCAATGCCGATCTGGCCGGTGAGGATCCCAACCCCGCCGGTGCCCGGAGTTATCCCATCTCCACCCTGACCTGGATCCTGGCCTACGAGAAGGGCAACGGTGCCAAGGCCGGTGCCATCCGCAAGGCGATGCTGCACCTGCTGGGTCCGGCCCAGAACCAGGCCGATGAGCTGGGCTACGTGCCGCTGAAGGGCGACATCCTCAAGCGGGCCAAGGCCGCAGTGGCCCGGATCGGCGCCTGATCCTTGAGCGGCGTCACCCTGCCGGGGGGGCTGCTCCAGCTCCCCTTTTTTCAGCTCGCGGCACAGGCTGCGCATGGCTGATGGCGGCCTGGGAGCCGATCGCCAGCATACTGCTGGTTGCGCATGATCCTCTGCAGAGTGCCCATCTGGTTCAGGCCCTGCTGGAGGATGGTCTGGAGGTGCTCCAGCGGCCGTTCCCGTTGCAGGGCGGAACGCTGTTGCCACCAGCGGCAGAGGCCCGTTCCGTCGCCCTGGTGATCCTGGTCTGGCCTGCGCTTGCCGGTGATCCCACCGTGGCCTGCGCGGCCGTGGCACGTTGGCGCCGGAGCGATGGCGTCACACCCCTGTTGGTCCTGCCTGATCAGGCGGATGAAGAGGACCGTGCTGCCCTGCTCGACAGTGGAGCCGACGATGTTCTGGCCAATCCGCTCCTCAGCCTGAGGGAATGTGTGGCCCGCTGCAGGGCTATCCTGCGGCGCGTCCGGCAGCGCTCAGATCCGCGAGGCCCCGCGCAGGCGGGGCTGGACTCCTCGCTGTTGGAGGTGGGGCCGCTTCGCCTCGATCGTCGCCAGTGCAGGGTCAGCCTCGATGGGCAGGATGTGAATCTGACACCCCGGGAGTTTCGCTTGCTCGAGTGCTTCATGCTGCACCCGGGTCAGGCCCTCAGCCGTGAGCAGTTGATCGAGCAGGTGTGGGGACCGGACTATGGCGGCGACAGCAAGAGCGTGGATGTGCACGTGCTCTGGTTGCGTCGCAAGCTGGATGTTGCTGCAGCGAAGCCGAAGTTGTTCATCACGGTGCGCGGTGTTGGCTATCGCCTGGATCCACCACGTTCATGACGCGATCTCCAGCAATCTTGCTGATCAGCTTCGGAGGTGCCAGTTGATCATTGCTGTTGTCAGGCCGCCCTCCGGGCTTGGGCTGGCGGACGGAGTTGACCCAGCAGCACCCCGCCACCAGGCTGATGCTGCCGCGACCGGTTCGAATCAGCATCGTCCTCAAACCAGAGATTTCAGCTTAAGACCATCCAGAGGAAACAATCGGTCGCCAAGCTGTGAATCACCAGCGCATGTATCGCGGATCACCGGTATTCCGGTTTCTTGAGCGCATCGAAGCTGCGCTCGAGCACCTGTCCCACCGTCAGGCCGATGGGCAGTTGACCGGCAAAGGCACTGCCCAGCACCCGTTTGTACATCTTGCTGCTGACCAGACGGTAGGTCGAGTCCTGCAGGGGAATCAGGCGGGCCTGTCGAGCCAGCCGTCCGCCGTTCTGCAGGGTGAGATTGATGAACTGCCGGAGCTCTGGCTTGCTGCTGAGCTGTTGATCGTTCACGTAGAGGAACAGCGGCCTCGATAGGGGGTGGTAGCGCGACTGCTGGACGGACTGCTCGCTGGGAAGTACAGCACCTTTCGGCCCCGTGATGGCAAGGGCGCGGAGGCTGTTGCGATTGGCCTGAAAATAGTCGTAGCCGAAGTAGCCCAGGGCCAGGGGATTGTTGGCCACGCAGCGCACCAGTACGTCATCATCCTCGCTGGCAGTGTAGTCCTGGCGTGCGTTGTCTTCGCTGCCGTTGATCGCCTTGTTGAAGGTGTCGTAGGTGCCGGAATCCCGTCCCGGACCGCACAGGCGGATCGGTTCATCCGGCCAGTTCGGATTAAGCTGCCTCCAGCGCTGCACCCGACCTTGGGCCTCGCGGTTCCACAGGCGTCGCAGATCGCTGGTGCTGATCTGGCGTAACCAGGTATTGCTGGCGGGTACCACCACGCTGATCGCATCGAATGCCACCGGCAGCTCCAGGAAGCGGATGCCTTTGCTGGCGCAGGCCTTCAGTTCGGCGGCGTTGATCGGTCGGGACGCAGCGGCGATGCTGCTGCCCCCCTGGCAGAACAGGCGCAGGCCGGCGCTGGTGCCCGTGGCTTCAGCTCGGAACGTGGCGGAGGTTCCGCCGCGCGTGCGGTAGAGCCGGATCGCCGCCTGGCTGAAGGGATAGACCGTGCTGGATCCGCTCACCCGCAGCACAGTGGCGCCGAGGGCTCCGCTGCCCGAGATCAGCACGCCCATGGTGATGGCGGCTCCTGTGGTCAGGCTGAGCCAGGTGTTGATTGATGGGCAGGGTGCGATCACGGCGATTGGCACGAGACTGCCCCCAATTTGAATGATTGTGAGGCCACAAACGTTAAAGACTGTTTAACCGGATTGGCTGTGAAAATACATCGGCCGCTGCCCCTATTCATCCGTGCCGGCGATTGGGACCTCACATCTGGCGTTGATCAGTGCAGGCCTAACCTGCCCCCGCCCAACCGTTAACCAGGGCTTAAATCAAAGGGCGTCGGCCCATGGGACCTTGAAGCAAGACAGTTTCAGGGAACGTACAGGTGCAGCAATCGGTGCCAGGGGCGTTGCACCCCAGCCCCCCTCCCCGCCGCGATGAGGGCTGTGATCCCTTCTCCCAGCGCCGACGCCCCCCGTTGGAGCGGCTTCAGGATCGCAGCTTCAGGCAGCTGAGCGTCCTTCTGGCCCTGGTGGTCGGCCTGGTGCTGTTCGGCATCCTCCTGACCGTGCTGGCGGGCTCGCGCGATGCGATCGCCGCCTACGGCCTCAACTTCCTGTTTACCTCGGACTGGGACCCTTCCGCCGATCGCTATGGCGCCTTCACCGCCATCTACGGCACCATCGTCACCTCGCTGCTGGCCCTGTTGATCGCGGTCCCGCTCGGGGTCGGCACGGCGATCTTCATCACCGAAAACCTGATCCCGCTGCGAATCCGTCAGTTGCTTGGGGTGATGGTCGAGCTGCTGGCCGCCATTCCATCGGTGGTGCTGGGCCTCTGGGCGATCTTCGTGATGGAGCCGTTCCTGCGCCCCGGTCTGACCGGGCTTCATCAACTGCTGGGCTGGCTTCCCTTCTTCTCCACGGAGCCCCAGGGTCCCGGCATGGCCCCGGCGATCCTGATCCTGGTGGTGATGGTCCTGCCGATTATCACGGCCATCGCCCGTGATTCGCTTCAACAGGTGCCGGCTGAACTGCGTCAGGCGGCCTATGGCGTTGGCACCACCCGTTGGGACGCGATCATGCTGGTGATTCTGCCGGCGGCGATTTCCGGTATCACCGGCGGCGTGATGCTCGCCCTGGGCCGGGCGATGGGGGAGACCATGGCGGTCACGATGATCATCGGCAACTCCACCAACTTCAGCCTCAGCCTGCTGGCACCGGGCAACACCATCTCCTCGATGCTGGCCAATCAGTTCGGTGAAGCCGATGGTCAGCAGGTCTCGGCGCTGATGTATGCCGCGCTTGTTTTGATGCTGCTCACGCTGGTGGTCAATGTCCTGGCCCAGTGGGTGGTGCGTCGTCTCAGTCTGAAATACAGCTGAACGCCAATGTCCACATCCCTCGCCTCCGCCAGTCTGCACCGCAGCTCCGGTAGCCTCCGCTACCGACCGTCCCTGGCCCGCAACCGCCGCAACCAGCTGTTCACCCTGATTGCAGCCTTGTTCGCCCTTGTGGCCGTGTTGCCATTGGTGCTGGTGTTGATCTACGTGCTGATCAAGGGTGGCTCGCTGATCAGTGTGCAGCTGCTGAGCGGGCTGCCCCCTGCCCCCGGTCTCACTGGGGGCGGAATCGGCAATGCCATCCTCGGCACCATCATCGTCACCCTGATCGCCAGTGCCATTGCCATTCCCGTTGGAGTGGGTGGTGGCATCTACCTGGCCGAATACTCCCGTTCCAGTCCCCTGGCCCAGTTCGTGCGTTTCGGCACGAACGTGCTGGCTGGTGTGCCTTCGATCATCTGCGGCGTCTTTGTTTATGGCCTGATCGTGAGCACGCGCCTGTTCTTCGACCAGAGCTACAGCGCCATGGCCGGTGGCATCGCCCTTGCTGTGCTGATGTTGCCCACCGTGATCAAGACCACCGATGAAGCCCTCAAGCTCGTGCCCAATGAGCTGCGCTGGGGCGCCATCGGTATCGGTGCCTCCAGCTTCGTCACGATCGTTCGTGTCACCCTGCCGGCCGCATTCTCTCCGATCGCCACCGGCATTGTGCTGGCGATCGCCCGTGCGGCAGGCGAGACTGCTCCTCTGATCTTCACGGCTCTCTTCTCCCCCTTCTGGCCTGAGAGCGTATTCAGCCCGATCGCAACAATGTCGGTCCTGATCTACAACTTTGCGATCATGCCTTACGAGGTTCAGATTTCTCTTGCTTGGGCGGCTTCTTTTGTGCTTGTGCTGATGATTCTGGCGGCCAACTTGTTCGCCCGCTGGCTCAGCCGCTTCGCTCAGTCCTGATTCTATCTTGCTCTGACTCATGACTCTTTCCCCGTCGGTCCCCTCCCCCAGCCATCTGGACGCCAAGGCTTCTGCCTGTTTGTCCCTGCAGAACGTGGCCATCAGCTACGGCGCCACACCGGCTGTGCGTGGCGTTTTCATGGAGATACCCCGTGGCAAGGTTACGGCCTTCATCGGACCCTCCGGTTGTGGCAAGAGCACCGTGCTGCGGGCGCTCAACCGGATGAACGACCTGATCGAGGGGTGCAGTCTCAGTGGTCGTGTTCTGTTCGATGGTCAGGATCTGTATGGTCGTGACGTTGATCCTGTTGAGGTGCGTCGGCGCATCGGTATGGTGTTCCAGAAGCCAAACCCATTCCCGAAGAGTATCTATGAGAACATCGCCTTTGGTGCTCGCATCAATGGCTATCGAGGTGACATGGATGAGCTGGTGGAGAGATCCTTGCGCAAGGCTGCGATCTGGGATGAAACCAAGGACAAGTTGCAGGAGAGTGGCTATGCCCTCTCCGGTGGTCAGCAGCAACGGCTCTGTATTGCCCGTGCGATCGCAATCGAACCGGAGGTGATCCTGATGGATGAACCGTGTTCGGCTCTGGATCCGATCTCGACGTTGAAAATTGAGGAGATGATGCATGAGCTGAAGAAGAGCTATACGATCGTGATCGTGACCCACAACATGCAGCAGGCCGTGCGCGTCAGCGACATGACCGGATTCTTCAATGTGACTGTGGGCGATCAGGCCAAGGTTGGCTGCCTTGAGGAGTTCGCTGCGACTGAACAGATCTTCAATGCCCCTCGCCAGCAGACCACCCAGGACTATGTGTCCGGACGCTTCGGTTGAGTCCGGTCCGGACCGCACTGCTCTGTGTGCCTCGATAGGGTGGAAAGCATTCAAGTCCGGGGTCTGCCATCTTGTCTGATCTCCCCGCCGGTCCGGGCGACGACATCGACCCCGGTGTGCATGCCCCACTCGAGTGTTTCAGCCACTACCGCGGTGACGACTGGACGCCTGAGCGGCTCGCCTTCCATCAGAACCTTGAGCAGTTCGCCGACCGTGTCGGTTTGATCGTGGCGCTTCAGGGCAGTGGCAAGATCAGTCAGGAGCTGGCCTTCGATCAGATTAAGCAGCTCTGGTCGTCGCTGCGCAGCAGCAAGGCAACGTTGCTTGAGTAGGGCCGTAGGCCGTTCAATCCCTCAGGATTCGTTCTGGCGATCCAGTGCGACTGTCCCAGTCGCGTGCGCAGGTTCGCATCCTCCACGGGAACCACAGCCTCAACGCGCCGATCCAGCTTGCGTGCCATCTTGCTCGTTACGCGGAAGAGCCAATGGCCTTCCACCAGCTGCTCCAGCGGCACCAGTATCAGCTCTAGTACAGGATTCATGCTCTGTTTAGATACTTTGGCACCTGTGCAAGCCTTTTTGCGCATCGGTTGGGAATCTTGTAGCGGATCCAGCTCTGTTCACGATCGATGACCAGTTCACCAGGCAGGCTGTGGGCAGGCATGGGCTGGCAGCTGGCTGGATCAGTGTTCACCCGCCAGGTTGTGATTCGGTCGTCAACCAGCAACGTTCTGCTGCGGTCTGCATGGCTTCCTCGCTGCCCCTGGTCTCAGCGGCCGCGTCGCAGTGTCCAGTCCTCAAACCAGCCGCGCCGCCAGAGCCAGCAGGCCTGGAGCAGGGCGATACCGCTCATCAGCGCTAGAGCGCCGACGTAGCCATGACGCCAGTGCAGTTCGGGCATATTGTCGAAATTCATGCCGTAGATTCCGGCGATAAAGGTCAGGGGCGCAAATATCGTGGAGACTATTGTCAGTGTCTTCATCACCTGATTGAGGCGATTGCCAGTGCTGGCCATGTGAGCTTCCGTGACGGCATCGCATTGGTGACGCAGGATTTCGCAGCTTTCAAAAATCTGCTCCACCGTCTGCGCCATCTCATGGAAGCCCTTGTATCCATCCGGCCCGATCAATGGCTGGCTACGCCTAAGAAGGGCTTCCTGAGAAAGCCCCGATCGCCTGCGCCGCAGTGGATCCGAGCGGTTTCTGCCGGTAAAATGTGCACAAATCGGCCTGTTTGGGCTGAATAGTCGCCCAGAGTTTTTCCACATGTATCGAC
>Ga0315899_10000345_pt1 | contig 57477 bp, 62 predicted proteins | sample LakEriMetagenome_2_FD_203518 | JGI IMG/M metagenome (GOLD analysis project Ga0315899, IMG submission 203518) | Freshwater fungal communities from buoy surface, Lake Erie, Ohio, United States - Buoy 4 MA112 | ecosystem: Environmental > Aquatic > Freshwater > Lake | place: USA: Lake Erie, Ohio... | reverse complement strand
CCGCTCGAATTTACGCAAGACTATGTCGATGAACTCGCGCGTCATCTCCCAGAATTACCCGACGCAAAGAAAGCCCGCTTCATCAAGGACTATGGTTTGACGCCTTATGATGCATCAGTGCTCGTCGGCGAACGTGATCAGGCGGATTATTTTGAAAGCGTTGCCAAAGGCCGCGATGGGAAGCTCGCTGCCAATTGGGTGATCAATGAACTCTTTGGTCGCCTGAACAAAGAAGGTAAAGACGTCACGACATCGCCAATGTCTGCGGATCAATTGGGCGCCATCGTTGATCTGATTTCCGAAAATGTGATCTCCGGAAAACTCGCAAAAGATTTGTTTGAGATCGTCTGGACGGAAGGCGGCGATCCGCGCGCGATTGTCGAAGCGCGTGGTATGAAGCAGGTCACAGACACAGGCGCGATTGAAAAAGCAATCGATGCGGTGATCGCCGCAAACCCTGATAAGGTTGAGCAGGCGAAAGCCAAGCCAACAATGATTGGATGGTTTGTCGGCCAAGTGATGAAAGAAACGGGCGGTAAGGCTAACCCGCAGGCGGTGAATGATCTTTTGAAAGCGAAACTCGGAATTCAATAAATTTTATTCTGTTTGGCTAATCAGGTCTTGAACTCTCGACGGCGCCGCACGATCTCTCGTGTTCTTTTACGAGAGGGTCATCATGGTTGAATTTTCTGCAGCAGGGACTCCTTTAACGCGCCGTGATGTCGATGAGGTGCTTGATCTCATCGGCGCTGAAGAAGCGGCACTCTGGGCGGTGCTTGCGGTGGAAACTTCGGGCTCGGGGTTCTTGCCGGATCGTCGTTCAAAAATTTTATTTGAACGACATTATTTTCATCGTCTGACAAACGGGCGCTTTGACGCCGATCATCCCGAGATCAGCGCAAAAAGTGCCGGCGGATATGGTGCCGCGGGTGCGCATCAATATGATCGCCTTCGTATCGCTCTGCAGCTTGATGAGGCGGCGGCGCTGCAAAGTGCGTCTTGGGGTCTTGGCCAGATCATGGGCAGCCATTTTGCAAAACTCGGCTACGCAACACCCGTCGAGATGGTTGAAACTTTTGCGCGTTCAGAAGGTGAGCAACTCACGGCGATTGCAAAATTTCTTATCGCCGAAGGTCTCGTTGACGTCATACGCGAAAAGAATTGGGCGCATTTTGCGCGTGTCTATAATGGGCCGAATTATGCGATCAATCGCTATGATGAAAAACTCGCATCTTATTATGAGCGATATAAAAATGGGCCACTGCCTGATTTGACGCTCCGAGCCGCGCAGCTTCTTCTCGTTTATGAAGGCTTTAAGATCGCGGTTGATGGCACTTTTGGTCCGGCAACATCTGCCGCACTCAACGAGTATCAAAGCAGAAATAATTTGCCCGTAACAGGTCAGCTCGATGAGAAATCGTCAGCGGCGCTTTTCACTTAGTTCAAAACGCCTTGCACGAATTCCGCACCGAAAGCACCCGGTGCCAGAACAACAGCCGACCATAAAAGAGCGGAAGCGACATTCGCCAACTGGAACGGAATGAGCGCCATGGTTGTGGCGCCGGCAATTAACGGCACGATCGCGCGCAAGGGTCCAAAAAAGCGTCCGAAAAAGACAGCAAAGACCCCATAACGCTCGAACATGCGATGTCCGCGCTCAATCATATCCGGATGATTTTTAAGCGGCCATGAGGCGGCAATTTGGTTGTGATAGTGATAGCCGAGCCAATAAGAGAGCCAGTCGCCCATCATGGCGCCGATGGCTGCACCGGCCCAAAGCGGCCAGAATTCGAGACCGGCGGCGCCGATCAGTGCACCGATACCCCATAAAATGATCGTCGCCGGGATGAGCAGCGAGACGAAGGCGAGCGATTCACCGAAAGCCAAAAGAAAGACAATCGGTACCGCCCATTCCTGATGGGTTTTGACGAATTCAAGCGTGGTTTCAACGAGAGACATGATTCAAAAACATATTTCGAGGAGAGAGGGAAATCCAGATGAGCGTGGCATGGCAGAGATAGGTATTCTTCTTGTCAAAATCATGGGGGCATGAAAGATCGATGTCATATTTTTGTTTGGAATTTGAAGGAGACTGCGACCGATGACCGCACGTTACACATTATATGGCCTCTTCGCTTCGGCGCCTTCCTATAAAGTTGGTTTGATGCTCACGCTCTGTGATGAAGCGTTTGATTATGTCCATGTCAATTTGCGGGAAGGCGCTCATAAAAAGCCTGACTATTTGAAAATCAATCGGTTCGGGCAAGTGCCAGCGCTTGTTGATAATTCAAATGGAAAAACATTGTGCCAGTCGGGTGCGATCCTCGAATATCTTGCCGACAAAACCGGAAAATTCGGCGGCGCTTCGCTTGATGATCGTTTGCGTGCGCGAGAATGGCTCTTTTGGGGCTGGGATAAATTCGACGCACCCGTCTATCGCTTGCGTTCATGGAAGCTCGGTTTTCGTTCGTTTGAACCCGCTGTGGTCGAACTTTATCAAGCGGAGCGCAAAGCGGCCTTCGATACGCTTCAAGCCTATTTCGTGTCTGGTCACGATTTTCTGGCGGGCGATCATGCAACCATCGCCGATATCGATCTTTATGGTGTTGCGGCGGTTGCGCATCAGGGTGATTATGATGTGTCCGCTCATCCTCATGTTGTCGCATGGATGAAACGCATCGAGGCGCTGCCGCATTTCAAACCGCAAGCGACTTTGTTGCCGCAAGAAAGTCGCACGGCGTAGAGCTTCAAGAACAAATTCAAACGAGAAGGATCAACCGATGCCACAGGCACAAACAACACCGATTGATGTCTATTATTGGCCCACGCCGAATGGGTGGAAAGTCACAATCATGCTTGAGGAATGTGGCCTTCCTTATGAAATCAAATTGATCAATATCGGTAAGGGTGATCAATTCGAACCGTCATTTTTAAAGATCTCGCCAAATAATCGTATTCCGGCAATTATCGATCATGAAGGTCCAGGCGGAATGCCGATTTCGGTTTTTGAGTCGGGAGCCATTCTGCAATATCTCGGTCGCAAGATTGGAAAATTTTATCCATCCGATGAGCGCAAGCGCGTTGCCGTTGAAGAATGGCTATTTTGGCAGATGGGTGGTTTGGGGCCGATGTCAGGTCAAGCGAACCACTTCCGCAATTATGCGCCGGAAAAAATTGAGTACGGCATCAACCGCTACACGAATGAAGTGAACCGTCTTTATGGCGTGATGAACCGTCAGCTTGCTGATCATGAATATCTCGCGGGTGATTATTCAATTGCGGATATGGCGTCGATCGGTTGGATGAAGAGCGCGGAACGCCTTGGCCAAAATCTCAATGATTTCCCCCATGTGAAGCGCTGGTATGATGCGGTGCTCGCACGACCGGCGGTTGATCGTGGTTTGGCGGTTGGTTCGGATGTGCCGCGCTCCAATCTTGCGACGGATAAAGACGCGCAAGCCGTCCTCTTCGGCCAAAAAGCGCGATAGGCGGCGAAAAATAAAAAAAGCCCCGGCGCGAAACGCAGCCGGGGTCTCAAAGTCACAGATGGGAGGAATTTGGACGACATCCAAAGTCCGGGAAAGTTACGCCCGCGGCGGTGAACGGATCACCCCGTGCATCGAAAATTAAAGCTATTTTTGAGGCAATTTGCCGCGGATCAGGCGAAAACGTCGCAGTTTCAGGGCATTTGATGGAAGGAGAGACGCGTTGACGCGTCGCGGCGAATTTCACGGAAGCCCGCGTTTCGTAATACCTCTCGCCGCACATCAAAGGCATAAGCGATCAGTGAGCGCTGTTGTTGAAAGTGAAACAGATTTTTCTGAATGAAATACTCAAGTGCCGCCGCGTCAAAGGGATTGAAAAGAAATACGAGAGTAGGGGCGGCAGGCAAGGCATAGTCACGCGCGTCGGTTTCGATGATGTCTGATTGAATCAAACCCGCCCGACGCATATTCGCGCGCGCTGCGGACACAAGACGCGGTGCAAATTCAAGACCCGTGATCCGTTCAAAGCCGCCTTTAAGACCCATATAGACACAGGCTTTTCCTTTACCGCATCCGACATCAATGAAATGAGTGAGACGTGGCAATGATTTTTTGGATTGTCTCAAGATACGAGACAGATAGCGAACAGGAATGGGTTGATAGAAGGTCGCACGCGCGAGTGTTGACTCATCGGCGGGACCGTAATCGCTTTGCTCAATGATCCCTTCAACATCGACACCGTTCCATTTTTCGAACCAACGGTCACGCCAATCGGGATCATAATATTTTTCAGTTTCAACCATTCTACAAAGAACAATAACTCACAATGATGATCAACCTTATAGGTGGGCGGATAAAAAAGCCCGCGATTTTCATCGCGGGCTTTCCACATTAAATTTTAGGCGGTCTAAGTGATCAATGCGCGTGTGAGCGATTGCCGCCGCCAATGACGAGATAGACAACGGCCGCGATCACGACACCGAAGAACCAACCATAGATCCCCCACCATGGTGGCAACACCGTTGTGAAGAAGGGCAGGATCGTCGAGAAGATGCCGGCAATGCCTGCAGCGATGAAGGCCTTGATGTTCCAGCCACCAGAGAAGCGGAACTCACCATTTTCATCATAGAGCGCTTCGACATGGAGATGGCCTTTCCGGATCAAATAATAATCCGCCATCATCACGCCGAAGATCGGGCCCATGGTTGAACCGATAAAGTTCACGAATTGCGCCGCGCCACCTTCCCAAGGAGCGAACGGATAAAGCACAAGCGCGATCAGCGCTGCGATATAGCCGCCTTTCTTGAAGTCGATGGTGCGCGGGAAAACGTTCGCGAAGTCGAAAGCCGGTGAAACGAAATTGGCAACGACATTGATGCCGAGCGTTGCGACCGCGAAGGTCAGCGCAGCAAGAAGCGCCAAGAACCAGCTTTCGAATTTTGCCGAGATCTGATCCGGATGGAGCAGAACTTCGCCATAGACCTTGAAGGCTGCTGTCGTCGTGATACCCGCCACAAGCGTGAAGAGGATCAGATTGACCGGCAAGCCCCAGAGATTGCCTGTGCGTACCGCATTCTCGTCTTTCGCATAACGCGAGAAGTCGCAGAAATTGAGATAAAGCGCTCCGAAATAGGTAATCCATGTCGCAGCCACGGCGAAGAGCGCAGCGACTGAACCAGGCTCACCAAAATTACCGGCATCTTTGGTCTTCTCAAGCAATACATCTTTCGGAATTTCTGAACCAAAAGAAATGCCGCCAGCTTGCACCGACAATGCGATTGCCAAGATCAACATCATGATCCACACGGCCGGGCCGGCCCAATCTTGGAACTTACGAACCGTTTCCATACCGCGTTGGATGATGAGGAGCTGCAAGGCCCATACGATCACATAGCAGATCACTTCGAGAGTTGAGTGACCGAGCATGTGGCTCGATTGATGGAAGGCAAGGATCCCTTCATTGCGGATAAGCAACGCCACAATCGCACCTGAGGCGGCGCTTGTTTGTGCGCCATACCAGAAGCAAGCGACAATTGCGCGAACGAGAGCGGGAATATTGGCACCCCATACACCGAATGAAGCGCGCGCAAGAACCGGATAGGGCACACCGGTTTTAACCCCAGCATTCCCGATCAGATTCATCAGAATGAAAATCACGACCGAGCCCAGTCCGATCGCGATGATGAAATTGACGAAGCTACCGCAAATCAAAAACAAGCTCGCGGCGAGATAATAGCCCCAGAGGCTGTGGACGTCAGATGTCCAAACGTTGAAGATGCTGAAAGCGCCCCAGTTGCGCTCCTTCGCAGGCGCCAAGTCCTCATTATAGAGTCCGGGCGATGCATTTTTGATGCTCATAATTGTTCCCTCACTGTCGACCATGCCTCGAATCTGGGCATGTTGCAGGGGAATTTTATCCTGAATCGCTCGAATGTCGAGGAATTCATCATTCTAAAGTTGTAGATTAGGGCCGGTGGAGGGCTCGGTCAGTTGCCGTTTCGGGGATCCACCATTCAAATCCACGCCTCGTTTGATGATAACGGGGCCAGGGGTGATCGAGGGGCGGTTCATAATCGCACCACGGCGCTTCCCAGCTCGTGCCGCCGATACCGCCGCCGGTCCGCTGTTCAAATTCCTGACGAGCCGACTTCCTAAACTCCGGATCGGCGATGATGTCGAACAGAGTGAGCCCGATGGTCTTGGCTGCCGTATTGAGCATCGGATCAATCGTCGAATTGATCCCGCCAAGCGCATTCATCACCCAATCGGGATATGTGAACCCTGAGGGTGCTTTGAGCGCCGGACGACCGATATAGAGCCTCACGGTCGGCGCGTGCCACGTCATGTCTGTGTAATCATCGGATGTGTAATGCGTTTGCCAGGCCGGAATTTCTGCGCGGATTTTTTTCTCGGCCTCTTCCGGGTCAATCAAACGCTCGATCGCGTCAATGAAGGGCTTATCGATAGGCGAAAGGCCCAGTTCTTTTTGAATGTCGTGTGCGGCTTTGATTGCTGCATCATTAAATTGTGGTGCACCCACAAGTTTCAAATTCTCGAATGTACGACGCGCCATTGCATGATTGGCTAAGCCTTGGCGCGATTTCGAAACCCAATGTTTTTTCACCCTGCAATGCGCGGCAAGCGCTGCTGCTTCTGCAGTTCGATCGAGCACCGCCAAAATTTTATCAAGCATTGCACGCGAAGGTGCACGGATCGCATACATGATCTGCGCCATTTGTGCGGGCAGATTATCTGCGGTCGCTTGACCCGAGGCGAGGATGGTTTCGTTTACAGTCCATGTGCCTGAATGCGGTAACATGTGATCACGCGCGGTTTTTGCGAGCGTGAACATCGAAGTCACGGCATCATTCGCGCCCGGTGCGCGCGCCATCGTATGCGCGGCCGGAATCGGATTACCGGACTGCGAGCGATTGGTGTCTTCTAACCATGTCTCTGGCATCTCGCACAAAAACTCATAGATGACTCCATAATAAGGACCACAATGTGTGTCCCATCGACACGTATTCGCAAAAGGCAACATATAGAAAGGATGGAACGAGACGATGCCATCGAGTCCGTCATAATAACCTTTCGCTGCATGGATCGGTTTTGACCCGCGCACTTTTTCTGCTGGTTCTCCCATGAAGCGAAGCGTGCCTGTGATGCCATGTTTTTCCATCGCGGCTTTGGCCGCGAGCAGGCCACCAAAAGCACTCATACCCAAAGCCGAGTGCGGATCTGTATGCCCGCCGGCGAAACGCGAAAGCCCCTCGCGCGGCGCGCGATAGGGCGCGGCTTTCTGACAATTACCCGGCACCGCATCATATTCGGCATAGGTCATGGCGGCGGGGCCAGTCCCATTCGACCAACGAGCGGAAAAGGCCGTCGGCATACCGCCCGAACCTTCCTCAACGGTAAAACCTTCAGCACGCAGCCGTTCAACATACCAAGCCGCCGAGCGTTCTTCGCGCCACGCCGTCTCACCAAATTCAAAAATGGTCTGGTTCCAGACCGATAATTCGCCCATTCGCGCGTCAACCGCATCAATGAGGGACTGACCACGGCTAGGCTTCATCGAGTCGGACATGGCACCACTCTCCCACGCAATTTTTGTGACTATGCCCAGCGCCTGCTGGGCTTCTCAAGAGCCACAAACAAGATTAGCAATGGGGCCAACAAGAAAATCCATTTCGGGGAATGATGTGATGTCCGCTGTTGATGCCTGCCTGACCATTGCCGAATTGAAAGATCTGGCGCGCCGTCGCGTGCCCAAAATGTTTTTCGACTATGCGGATTCCGGCAGTTGGACCGAGAGCACCTATCGCGCCAATGAAAGCGATTTCGCCAAAATTCTTCTGCGCCAACGCGTCGCTGTGAATATGGAAGGCCGCACGCTGGCAACCGATATGCTTGGCGAAAAAATTTCAATGCCGGTCGCGCTCGCGCCCACCGGCCTCACGGGCATGCAAAATGCCGATGGTGAAATCAAAGCCGCGCGCGCGGCTGAAAAATTCGGTGTGCCCTTTACGCTTTCAACTATGAGTATTTGTTCGATTGAAGATGTCGCCGAGAACACATCAAAGCCGTTTTGGTTTCAGCTTTATGTGATGCGTGATCGCAAATTCATCGAGCGTTTGATTGATCGCACCAAGGCCGCAAAATGTTCCGCACTTGTGTTGACGATGGATCTACAAATCCTGGGCCAACGTCACAAGGATTTGCGCAACGGCCTTTCAGCGCCGCCGAAATTCACACCGAAACATATTTGGCAAATGGCCACGCGGCCGCGTTGGTGCTTAGGCATGCTCGGCACGCATCGCCGCACCTTCCGCAATCTTGTCGGCCATGTCGATAATCTCGTTGATTTAAGCTCGCTCTCCGCGTGGACCGCGCAGCAATTTGATCCGACCTTGAGCTGGAATGATGTTGGCTGGATCAAAGATCGCTTTGGCGGCAAAGTGATTGTGAAAGGCGTGCTTGATCCTGAAGATGCGCGCCTGGCTGTGTCGCATGGCGCGGATGGGATCATCGTTTCCAATCATGGTGGACGACAGCTCGATGGTGCGCCGTCATCGATCCGCATTTTACCCGAGATCGTTGAAGCGGTGGGCGGTAAAACAGAAATCTATCTCGATGGCGGTATTCGCTCGGGCCAAGACGTTTTGAAAGCCATTGCGCTCGGCGCGAAGTCAACCTTTATCGGTCGTCCCTTTTTGTATGGACTTGGAGCAGGTGGTGAGGCGGGTGTGACGCGTTCACTCGAAATCATTCGCAAAGAGATGGACATCACCATGGCGTTGTGCGGTGAACGCGATATCAAAAATATCGGCGCGCATAATATCTATAAGAATGGGTTGGTGAATTAATCGAAGTGTCGAAGGGGTGTCTCATTCGCCCTTCAAAAACGCTTCGACCTTGCCTTTGAGTTTGATTGTCATCTGCTTGCCAAACCGGTCTTTGGCAGCTCCGGCGGCAACGCGAACCCAGCCTTCGCTCAGGCAATACTCCTCGACATTGGTCTTCTCAACGCCGTTAAAACGGATACCAATCCCTTTGGCGAGAAGAGCCTCGTCATGAAACGGGCTATCGGGGTCGACCGAAAGCCGGTCGGGGAGGGCAATGTCGGGGCTCGTCATTGGGCAATCACTCCAGGAATTCAGGGCCATAAACTGTCGGCCAGCGATGCAAATTCGTCTCGGTAAGGCCTTTTAACCCGTTGACGCACAAGCGTAAATTGAAAATCCGTCCCGTCGAGCTGCGGGTTGTCCTTACTACGTCACCGACATCCATTAAAATAATTCCGACATCACGACAATTTATCCACCGGAATATTGCGTCTTTTCCCATTCGGGGTTAGCCTAAACGACCGTCAAAGGGTGACGGAGACTTTGAGGACGTAATGGCGACAGGAACTGTTAAGTGGTTTAATGCGACCAAGGGTTATGGATTCATTCAGCCGGATGGCGGTGGTCCAGATGTGTTCGTTCACATTTCTGCGGTCCAACAGGCCGGGCTTTCCGATCTGCAAGAAAAGCAGAAGATCAGCTACGAGCTGGTTATGGATCCCCGTAAGAACAAGACCAGCGCAGGCAATCTGAAACTGGTTTGATGCGGGTACGCATCGCGAAAGCGGTGTTCGGCGGCTTGTGATCAGGCCTATCGACTGTCGTCTTTCCATCTGAAAAGGCGCCCTTTGGGTGCCTTTTTTGTTTTCGAATTTTTCTTGTTTTTCTTTTTGTCTTTGCGGTTAGAAATTGACCGCATTCGCGCCTTTCAATGAGAGAAGCGCGCGCGCTTCATCGGGTGTCGCTACGCTTAATCCCAAGCCTTCAATCAGTGTGCGGGCGATACGAACTTGTTCGGCATTTGAGGTTGCGAGTTTTCCGGGGCCCGCCCAAATCGAATCTTCCAAGCCAACACGGACATTTCCGCCAATCGCTGCAGCGGTTGCGGCGATCGGCATTTGATTGCGGCCCGCGCCCAACACCGACCATACATACTCATCGCCGAACAAGCGATCAGCGGTGCGCTTCATATGCATCACATCATCAGGATGGGGGCCAATGCCGCCCAAGATTCCGAAAACAGTTTGCACGAAAAGCGGTGGGGTTACGAGTTTGCGATCTAGAAAATGCGCGAGATTATAAAGATGCGCCGTGTCATAGCATTCATATTCAAATCGTGTGCCTGCATCTTTCAAAGTCGAGAGTACAAACTCAATGTCTTTGAATGTGTTGCGGAAGACGAGATCGCGTGAATTTTCAAGAACAATCGGTTCCCATTCATGTTTGAATTCATGAAAGCGTCCGAGCATCGGAAACAAACCGAAATTCATTGAGCCCATATTGAGGGAGGCAAGTTCCGGTTTGAAATGGGCGGCCGGTTGTACCCGTTCAGCAACAGTCATTGAGGGCGCGCCACCGGTTGTTAAATTGATGACGACATTCGAACGCGCGCGAATTTTCGAGAGGAATTTACCAAACGCTTCGGGTGATTGATCGGGGCGTCCATTTTCCGGATTGCGGGCATGAAGATGAACAATGGCGGCGCCTGCTTCTGCCGCTTCAATCGCTGACTGTGCAATCTCATCAGGCGTAACCGGCAGATGCGGCGACATTGAGGGTGTATGAATCGCACCCGTGATGGCGCAGGTGATGATGGTTTTTCTTTTTGAAGACATGAGACGCCTTTACACTTTTATTCATAACGTTTCGACATTGCCATCAACGCCGAGTGATTGGCCCGAGATATGGCGTCCTGCGTGAGAGAGCAAAAACAAAATTGTTCCGGCGACATCATCTGCTGTCACCATGCGCCGCATCGAGACGCGATCAAGATAGGTTTTTTCCATCTCTTTGTAAGACACACCCGTTTGTTCCGCACGCGCCTTGATAACATTGGTCATGCGCGGACCTTCGACAATGCCTGGTAAAATCGCATTCGCGCGAATGTTATCGGGGCCGAGTTCTTTCGCGAGCGATTGGGTAAAACCAATCACACCCCATTTTGCAGCCGCATATGGTGTTCGGAATGCATAACCAAAACGCCCAGCGGCAGACGACATATTGACGATGGAACCACCCCCTGCAGATTTGATCAAAGGCACAGCTTTGCGCGCGCATAAAAATTGCCCAGTGAGACAAATATCAAGCGTGCGGTTCCACTCAGCAATCGAAAGGTCTTCAACCTTGCCGGTGGGTCCGGCAATGCCGGCATTGTTGATCAAGGCATCAAGACCACCAAGAGTCTTTGCAGCGTCAGCAAACAAGGTTTCGACATCCGCTTCTTTTGAAACATCGGCTTTGGTAGCGCCATGCGTCGGGTGAACCTTCTTGAAGGCCACGAGAGCTTCATCATCAATATCGCAAATATGCACGCGTGCCTTTTGTGCAATCAATAGATCAGCAATCGCACGACCAATGCCGGACGCCCCCGCGGTCACAATCACGCGTGTCCCCTCGGCCAATAAAAAAGGGTCGCTGCTCATGGTCGATGGTCTCCGGCTTTGCGATATCAATGAAGCACGCTATCGTATTCATGGGCGGTGATCCGGCGCAAGGGCCCGTGCCGCAAAGGGTAACGGGCTGGAGGTCCATGATGAGTGACGCACTACGTTTTGATGACCCTGAATGGTGCGAGACGGAGTATAATCCGCGCTTACGTGTGAGCGATGCTGCGACTTATCAGCCGAAATGGGGTGAATGGGCGGCGGCCGCTCGTCAAGCTCATCCGCCGATTGCGGATATTCGTTATGGGGATCATCCCCGCGAAGTTATGGATCTCTTTCGAGCGCCAAAGGCCAAGGGCGCGTGCCTCTTCATTCATGGGGGTTATTGGCGCAGCTTTTCAAAGAATGAATTTTCATGGGTTGTTGAAGCCTTGTTGAAAGAGGACCTTACGGTTGCGGTTGTGAATTATCCGCTTTGTCCCGAAGTGACGATTGCTGACATTGTATTGTCCGTGCGCAAGGCTGTTGTCGCTTTGGCAAAAACACATCTCACATCGGAAGAAAAAGCGAATTGGATTGTGAGTGGTCATTCGGCTGGCGGTTATTTAGCTGCGGCCATGAGTGCTGTGAATTGGCGAGCACTTGGTCTCGAAGGCCAAGTCTTTTGCGGCGTGGTTCCTGTTTCCGGTGTCTTTGATGTGAGGCCTTTGATCCACACATCCATTAATGAGCAATTACGTCTTACAAAAGAGAGCGCTCACGCGCTTACGCTCTTCGATCAGAGACCGCATGATCCCATCCCGATGGTGCCAATTTATGGTGCGGATGAATCATCTGAGTTTTGTCGTCATAGTATCGACCTTGCGAAACTTTGGCCACGCTCCGAAGCAGCGATTGGTATTCAAGGACGCAATCACTTCAATGTGATTGAAGGGATCAAGGATCCAAATTCCATTCTCTTTAAAACGCTGATGCGGCTTTTAGGATTTGGTCATTGACTCTTGTGCAATCAGATAAAGAAAAATCCGGCGGAGTGACCCGCCGGATTCGATATGATTGTTTTTCTGAAAATCGAATAAAGATCAGAAAATTTTAACTTGTTCTGCGAGCGCGCGGCGCGGCTTGCGCGGCCAATTGCCAGGCGCAGCGCGACCAACGGCGACGAGGATTACCGGAATCTCGTTGTCACCAAGACCGGCAACTTTTGAGACGGCAGCCGGATCAAAGCCGCTCATCGGGCCCGAGACATACCCCTTGGCTTGAGCAGCCAGCATCAGAGTCATCGCGACGAGCGAAGCTGAACGGAAGGCTTCATCATGCTGAAGCTGCGGATTGTTTTCATGCGAACCAACGGTCATGCCGACCCAGCCATCATAAGCGGCTTTGTCGATGGCGCCGGAGTCAAGAAGCGGCTTCGCAAGACGTGCGATTTCTTTGTAGCCATCCTTGATGCCGGTGATGACAAAGGTCACAGCCGCGTCAGCAACTTTCTGCTGACCATAGGCGGCGGCCTTCAGCGCGTCTTTCTGTGCCTTTGAGGAGAAGGCGAGGGCACGCCAATTTTGAAGATTGAAAGCGGTCGGCGCATGTTGCGCATAGGAGACCAATTCCTCGATTTCGGCAGGGGTCAGCACATGGGTGGTGTCGAAATTATTCGCAGAGGTACGAGCCTTGATGGTGGAGAGCGTATCGGTCATGATTTTGTCCAGAATTTAGGGGGTGCCCCGCAAGGCGGGCTTGAATGCGGAGACTCTCTATAGACCTCTGCTCGTGAAAAGGCATTTGCACAGGAGCAAACAACTGCTTGCACAGAGCCCATTTGACCCGCGCTGGAGCAAAAATGAGAAGGTCAGAACCATGCGGTTTGTGAAGGATATCGAGGCTGATATTGTTGTTTTCGACGCTTATGGCACCGTGTTTGACGTTCATTCTGCCGTTTTGCGCGCAGGCAAGGCTTTAGGTCCCCATGCTCAAGCCGTATCTGATCTCTGGCGGCAGAAGCAGCTTGAATACACATGGGTTAGGACTCTCATGGGACGCTATGAATCATTTTGGGCGTTGACCGAAGAGTCGCTTGATTATGCGCTTGCGACTTTGGCGCCTGAGCAGAGGAGCTTACGGAGCGCGCTTCTCGCATCCTATCGTCATCTTGCCGCTTATGAAGATGTCCGCCCGGTGCTTGATCGCCTGCGGACGAACAAGGTTAGAACCGCCATTCTTTCAAATGGTGACGGCACCATGCTGGAAGATGCGGTGAAAGCCGCTGGACTTGCCGCGCATTTTGACGGACTCATTTCGATCGAGGAAATCGGAATCTATAAGACCGCGCCCGATGCCTATCGGCTTGTCAAAGGCGCATTCGGGATCGAGCCCAACCGAACCTTGTTTATCTCTTCCAATCGATGGGATGTGGCCGGCGCGCGGCTTGCAGGCTTTCATCCTTTATGGATCAACCGCGCTGGACGCAGCGACGAATATCGCGACTGTCCCCCTGATGCGATTTTAAAAAGTCTCAGCGAGATTTTTTGAGGGACGTTAGAAACTCATCGCTCCCGTGCCATCAATTGCCCAAGTGAATGGGCGATCAAGGCGGCCATCACAATCGCGCCACCGATGATCGTGCGCACACTCGGCACTTCCCCATGAATGAGCCACACCCAGACGCCACCGAGAACGGGTTCTGCTGTGCCGATCAATGAGGCGATGGAAGCGGGGATCAATCGCGCGCCCGCGACAAACATCGCAAGCCCACCACCGAGATTGATCGCGCCGAAGAGAAACAATACAAAACCATCAGTCATGCTGATATTCATGTCACCAGCATGAAAGAAGGCATTCACGCCGGCGATGATGACGCCGAGCGTCACGGCTGGCACCATTTCGACATGCGAATAATGACGCGTGATCACTGTGGCGAGTGCGAAGGCGAGTGAGATCACGATCGCAAGAGCTCCCCCAATCGGTGACATATTGCCATCAAGAGATTCCGATTCCATCACCGCAATACCGAAGATCACGCTGGCAATCGCAATCCATGTTCCAAGCGAAACACGTTCGCGAAATAAAACATAAGCGAGCGAGGCCGCAATCAAAGGGCCACCCGCCTGAACAAGCAGAATATTCGCAACACTCGTATATTGCAGGCCAACAACAAAGCTTGTCGATGCAGCGGCAAAGCAAAGTGCGACACCAATACCCGGAAGTCCCATGCGAATGACGTGGCGAATGGCGCCACTCGGTCCATCACGCAACAACATAAAGCCGATGAGGAACAGCGCCGCAAAGCCCGAGCGCCACATCACCATGGTCCATGGATCGGTGATGGTAATGAAACGCGCCAAGGCGCCGCCAAAACTCCATGTGAGCGCCGAGCCCAAAACAAGCGCCATGCCGAGGCGTCGATGCGCGGGGTTTATTCCTGTCATGGCAGACACGGTCATTGCGGACGCTTCCTCCGATTCGAACCATTTTTCTGACAAATATACTTGTCAGGACGCACCCGCAGGGTAAAGAACGGCATTATGTCGTCTGTTTCCGTCGCCGCCTTTTATCGCTTTGCACCGATTGCCGATCCCGAGGGACTTCGGGCGCGGCTTTATGAGATTTGCCGTGATTTTTCGGCAAAAGGTATTCTCCTCGTCGCATCTGAAGGGATCAACGGAACAATTGCGACAAACGCCCGACGCATGGCTGATCTGCTTGAAACGATCCGCGAAGCGACCGGTTTTCATGATCTTCGACCGCGTCTCTCTGAAGATGAGGTGATGCCGTTCTTGCGTTTGAAAGTGCGTCTTAAAAAAGAAATCGTCACATTGGGGCGCGCGGAAGCGGATCCGTTGAAGTATGTCGGAACTTACGTGCCGCCGTCAGAATGGAATGCGTTGATCAGCGATCCGAACACGATCGTCGTTGATACGCGTAATGATTATGAATTCCGGCTCGGCACATTTGATCACGCGCGTGATCCAGCCACGCCAACCTTCCGCGATTTTCCTGACTATGTCGAAAAAAACCTCGCTGCGCATAAGGATCGTCCGATCGCGATGTTTTGTACCGGCGGCATTCGCTGTGAGAAAGCGACAAGCTATCTCGTCGCTGAGGGCTTCAAAAATGTTTATCATCTTGAAGGCGGTATTTTGAATTATCTCGAAACAATTCCGGAAGAGGAAAGTCTCTGGCGCGGTGGTTGTTTTGTTTTTGATCGACGCGTCGCTCTCGGTCATGGATTGAAACCCTTGCCGATGCGTCTTTGCTATGGATGTCTCGCGCCACTTGATGAGGCTGATTTCTTGTCGCCTGATTATGAAGAGGGCGTGTCTTGCCCGCATTGCGCACCACTATTGACGAAAGACAAACGCGCTTCCCTTCGTGAGCGGCATCGTCAAACACTATTGGCTCAGAAACAAGGACGCACTCATCTTGGTCCTTTTCGTGAGGATGAGAACAGCGAATGAATTCACTTCGCGCGATGATCCCGAATCTGAACCGGCTGCGTGTCTGGTTCCGTTTTCACATTGCTGAGTTCTCAACTTTTGCGGCGGCAATTTCTTATCAACTGATGATTGTGTTTTTTCCAGGCATTTTGCTTATCAAAGCTTTAAAAGATATTTTTGGCATTCCGAATGTTGCACGTTATCAGCCTGTTTATGCTGAAATTGATATGCCCGGCTCTATTGTGACTCTGGTAAAGAGTTTCTTGCGTAGCGCGAAAGGTTTGACGGGCTTTGATAAATCGCTTGCGACCATTTTTCTCATCGCGCTTGTTGTGTTGGGGCTCAGTCGACTTTTTGCCGAGTATTACAAAGCGTCGTTGAAACTCTTTGAGCGTGATCGTCGCTTGTTTCGCGAACGTCTCATCGGCGGCATTGCGGCGGTCGCTTTTGTGAGTGTGGCGATTTTGTTGTTTCTTGCGCTGAATGGAACGGTCTTTTCATATCAGCCGCATATTCTGCGCGATTATGGATTGTTGATCGAAATCATCAGCGCTTTGATTTCCTTTGCTCTTCTCGTTGGAAGTGTTGCAGGTTTGATCCGACTGGTTTCGCATGGCGCGCTCAGCGCTCCGGCAATTTGGGGCGGAGCGATGGTCACGGTCGGCGGATGGATTTTGGCCTCGCTTCTCTTCTTGCAGCTTGATACTTATTTCGCGCTTCAACAAAAATTTTATGGCGCGGGTGCGGCGATTGTCGCGATGCTGATCTGGTTTTATCTTACCGCAAGCCTTTTGCTCGCGGGGCTCGGCTTTGCCGCCATTGTAATTGATAAACGGGTACCTTTGTCGTCAGACCCCTACGCGGCACGCGAATAATCATTGACCGGTGCAACGATGGGCGCTAGCGGATGTGCCTGTTCAAAGGCTGTGATGTAGTCACGCGTGATCGGCACGGCATCGCCTCTTTTTGCGAGTTGAATTTGAAAGACCATCTGCCCTTGATGGCGGAAGCTTAATTCACTCGTCATCAAGTAAAATTCCCACATTCTGCAAAAGCGCTCATCATAGAGCGCGCGGATTTTTGCGCGATTTTGTTCAAAGCGTTCGCGCCAGAGACGAAGCGTCTCAGCATAGTGAAGGCGCAGGATTTCAATATCGGTGATAATCAATCCGGCCCGCTCTATGGCGGGGATCACTTCTGAGAGTGACGGGCAATAGCCGCCGGGAAAGATATATTTTGTAATCCAAGGGTTGGTATGGCCCGGACCATCAGGGCGCCCAATCGCATGAATGAGCGCGACGCCATCCTCTTTCAAACACCGCGCGACCATTTTGAAATAATCATCATAATGGGTGATGCCCACATGTTCGAACATGCCGACTGAGATGATGCGGTCATAAAGGCCCTTTTCGGCGCGGTAATCTTGGAGTTTGAAACGGACTCGATCAGACAGGCCGGCGGCAGCCACCCTCTTCTGGGAGACTTTAAGTTGTTCGGTGGAAAGGGTGAGACCCGTTACTGAACCTGAGCCCGTCTCAGCAAGGTAGAGCCCGAGGCCGCCCCAGCCCGATCCGATATCCAGAATAGATTGACCGGGCTTCAAAAGGAGTTTTCCGGCGAGGTGGCGCTTCTTCTGAGCCTGAGCGGTTTCGATCGAATCTGACGGATCCATGACATAGGCGCAGGAATATTGACGGTCGGCATCGAGAAAGAGGTCATAGAGTGTGTCAGACAGATCATAATGATGGGCGACATTTTTCCGCGACCGTCCTGCGGGGTTGAATTGAGCCAAACGGCGGAAAGTCGTTCTCAAGCGCTCTGTTACGCCGCTCAAAGGGTATTTCAGAGGGGTAAGACCGATATTTCTAAAGACGAGGTCAACCACATCGTAAATTGTACCAGTTTCGACGGTGAGCGTTCCCTCCATATAGGCTTCGCCAACGGCCATTTGGGGGTCGAACAATATTTTGAGAGCCGCCTGGGTGGTATGAATACGGACGGCAATGTGGGGCGCGCTTCCGTCGCCATAGGCGGTTGGGTAGCCTTTTGGGTCGATCACGGTCAAAGATCCATGCCTAATTGTCTTTTTTAAGAGCTTATCGAGCAGGGCCATGATCGTTTCGTCCTGACTGTCAGTTATCTCGGTCTGGCGGTTCATTGGCTTACCGCTTCTATGACAATCAAATTCCGCCGGATTTGGGATCGTCCGTCAACTTACGGATAGTAGAGTGGCACATAGTTTGCTTCCTTAAGTTGTGATCCGTGCCATAGGGGCATCGGCTCAACAAATGGGGGGTAAAGCCGTCATGAAAGAACCGACTTTTGATCGCGATGCGGATCTTAAATTGCATCAGGCCGAACGTCGTGCGGCCGAATTGTTGCGCTGGGCACGTCTCCGAAAGCGTCTGACAGGTGCCATTCGTCGCGAAATCGGCCTCGCTCGGGACACCGGAGCCTTGTCACAAAAAGCAATTTACTAAGTTATTTCAATAGCTTGGTAAAAAAATTCAAAAAAACAAATTTTTTTGAATTCAGGGCTAAAATCCTCAAGCCGCCGACCGTCTTATGGTTTGTAGACGTGTAACCCGATTCTTCGACGTACGCGTTGGAGGTGTGAGATGATTGACCCAATTGGAAGCAAAGCTGTTCTTGCTGATCCGTCGGTCCGAAAGGCGCCGAAAGCGGACGCGAAGGCGTCTGATGCGGCGGCTGTGAAGATTGCGGACGCTTCGGTCTCGGTGAAAGCCGATACGCCGCAGGTGGAAGTGACGATCACCAAGGGCAATGGTCTTTCTGAACCCCCGTTCGATTATGCGAAGGTCATCGCGCTCAAGCAGCAAATCGCCAATGGCGAATATAAAGTTGATTTCAACAAGCTTGCGCAATCGATGATCGACTCAGACATCCTCGGTGGTGGAAAGAAATAATTCGGCGCGCCGCTTGTCGGCTTTAGCCTGCCTTGAGAAAGGCTCTCGCGAGGTCTACCCAGTAGGCAGCGCCGGTGAGAAGTATTGAGTCATTGAAGTCGTAGCCGGGGTGATGTAACGGCTGCGACCGCGCATTTTTTGCGCCCAGCACAAGATAGCTGCCTGGCTTCTTCTCCAGCATGTAAGAAAAATCTTCTGACCCAGTATATGAGCGTTGGAGATCAATGACGCGTTCTGTGCCTACCGTGTCGAGTGCGATTTTCTTAGCAAATTTTGTCATCGCGGCATCATTTACCAAGACGGGATAGCCCGTCATTTCAGAAATCGTCGCTTCAATGCCGAAGCTTTCGGCTTGTAAGCGGATGACTTCAGGAATTCGCTTTTTCAGAAGCGCTGCGACTTCTTTGGTAAACGCGCGCGCGTCAACCGTCAGCGTAGCCGTTTGCGGGATCGCATTCGACGCGCGCCCTGCTTGAAACACACCCACCGTTACAACACCGGCTTCCATCGGATCGAGATTGCGCGAGACGAGCGTTTGCAAAGCGAGCACGATGCTCGCGCCAGCCACTATCGGATCGCGCGTGACCTCGGGCGTTGAGGCGTGACCGCCCACGCCAGTCAGCGTCACATTGAAACCATCGGCATTGGCGAAAAGCGTGCCTTCTTTAAAACCAAAAACACCTTCCTCGAGATCGGGCATATTATGCATGCCGAAAACGGCGTCGCAGGGAAAGCGTTCGAAGAGACCATCCTCAACCATCAATTTGGCACCGCCATAATTCTCTTCCGCGGGTTGGAAGAAGAGATGGATGGTGCCGTCAAAATCTCCTGTCTCAGCAAGATGTTTTGCCGTGGCGAGCAAGATCGCCGTATGACCATCGTGACCGCAGGCATGCATCAGGCCTGGGGATTTTGACGAATAGGGGAGGTTTGTTTCTTCATCGATCGGCAAAGCGTCAAAATCGGCGCGAATGCCAATCGCGCGCCGCCCCGTGCCCTTTGACAACGTTCCCACAACGCCGGTCTGGCCGACCCCGGTTGTTACCGACCAGCCCCATTCGGCAAGACGGCTGGCCACGAAGGCGCTGGTCTTGTATTCCTCGAGCCCAAGTTCGGGATGTTCGTGGAGATGGCGTCTGATCGCGATCATCTCATCTTTCATCGCGAGCATTTGGTCTTCGGTACGCATCTGCAACCTCAATTCACGGTTTCGAGAGCTCTATCATGTCTGCCCCCGCTGTTTTCGCCTTTAACAATGCACTGGTCCGCACGCCCTGTCACGCGATCGTGAATGGATTGAGGGCCGTCGATGTTGGGGCTCCGTCTTATCAAACCGTTCTTGCCGAGCATAAGGCCTATGTCGAGGCGCTTGAAGCCGCAGGTGTCGCCGTTGAAATATTGCCGGCGCTTGATGCCTATCCGGATTCGATGTTTGTCGAAGATCCTGCACTCGTATTCACCGAAGGTGCGATTGTGATGCGGCCCGGTGCTCAAAGCCGCTTCGGCGAAGCGCAAGAAATTGCTCCTGTTTTACGGCGGCGTTTTTCGCGCGTGATCGATTTATCCGGTCCGGGCTTTGCTGATGGCGGGGATATTCTCGTTCTAAAAGATCGCGTGATGATCGGCCTATCAGATCGCACGAATGAAACAGGCGCTCATGCTTTGGCAGACGCTTTGCGCGCGCTTGGCAAAAATCCGGAGATTGTCAAAACGCCTGCGAATGTTTTGCATTTTAAATCAGATTGTTCGCTCCTTGATGAGACAACAATTCTCTCAACAAAGCGGCTCGCGATATCGGGTGTGTTTGAGGGATTAAAGGTGATCTTGACGCCGGAAGGCGAAGAGGGGGCAGCAAATGCGCTCCGCATTAATGATCGCGTGTTCTTAGGGTCTGCATTTCCCAAAACACGAGCACGTCTTGAAGAGGCAGGCTATCAAGTCATTCCGCTCGCGACGAGCGAAATAGCGAAAGTGGATGCAGGACTCTCTTGCATGTCGCTTCGGTGGTGGGCGTAGTTATTTGAAACCTATTTGCCTATAAACCGGCTACAAAACGCGCTTCATCAATATCGATCAAAGTCGGTCCTTTGCGCGAAGCCGCTTCACGCAATAAGCGCGGCAGATCTTGGGAGTCGATTAGGCGCTCTGCATGTGCACCATAGCCGCGTGCAATTGCGCATAAGTCAGGTGCGCCAATATCAACGCCTTGTGGTTGAATTTCTCGGCTGATCATAAAATTCTTGATTTCACCATAGCCTTGATTGTTCCACACGAGAATGATTACAGGCACGCGCTCTTCAACGGCTGATCCGATTTCAGCGATGGTGAAATGCAAACCGCCATCACCAATCACTGAGACGACGGGATCATCAACGCCGATGCGCCCCCCAATGGCGGCGGGCAGCGCATAACCAAGTGTACCAAAGCCCGTCATTGAACCAAAAAAACGCCTTGGCGCGTCGGGTGCAAAGGCAACCGACGCCGCGTAAGTCGCTTGGGTTGAATCGCCCACAATGATCGCGTGCGGCAAGGTCTTTTTAACGCAATCGAGAAGGTGAATGCCGGCGCGATAGAGAGGCGTCAATTCTTCACGCTCAACACGCTCTCGGGTTTCATTTGCGCGCGAGGCGCCTCGTCGCGATGGCGTAGGCTCAATGTTATGAAGCAAGGCTTCAACGCAGAGTTTTGAATCACCGATGATCTTTGTGTCCGGCGTACGACCTCGATCAATTTGCTCCCTATCAAGATCGATGCGGATCAAATGCCCGGGAATATTAAAGCCACCATCTTCATACCAATCATAATCGGTGGGACCGAATTCTGTGCCAATCGCTAATGTGACATCTGATTGCGCCATGACATCACGAAGCGCTTGTAAACTCGGATTGAAGGGCATGGCCAGGGGATGATCGGAAGCGAGAACACCGCGTCCATTCACGGTCATTACCACAGGGGCATCAAGATGTTCTGCAAGTGTTTTTATTGAAGCGGCGGCAGCAATTGCACCGCCCCCTACAAGAAGTAGCGGTGAGTGGGCTTGCTTTAATAATTGAGCAGCGCCCGCAATTTGATCTTTGTCAGGTGAGATTTTTGCGGGCAAAGTGCGGCGTTCGGCTTTGATCGCGGCATCCACTTTCATGCGCATCACATTTGTGGGAATTTCAATATGAACGGGGCGTGGACGTTTGGTGGCAAACAACGCAAAGGCTTTTGCGATGGCCTCATCAAGATCTTCACGCGTATGAATAGTGGTACTTGTTGCTGAAATTTGTTCGGCAAAAGCACGTTGATCTTTGAGTTCATGCAACCAACCGCGACCAGAACCCATACGTCCTTCGGCATTCACGCCGCTAATCACCAACATCGGAATTGAATCGGCATAGGCTTGCGCCATAGCGGTTGCGGCATTGGTGAGGCCCGGACCTGTGATCAGCAAACACACGCCGGGCTTTCCTGTGACGCGTGAATAACCATCTGCCATGAAACCCGCGCCTTGTTCGTGGCGCGGTGTCACGTGGCGGATGCGCGTTAATGGTAAACCCCGATAAAGTTCAACAGTGTGCACGCCGGGTATGCCAAAGACGGTATCAACCCCATAGGCTTCCAGCAATTCGGCAAGATAAACACCCAGCGTGCGCATGATCAGTTCACCTTAACTCGACAAGGATCGAGCATAACGCAAAATCCTTTGTGCGGCATCAGCGAGTGCGTCCTCTGAAACGGTGAAGGCCACACGAATATAGCCTTCAGCGGCCGGGCCAAAAGCGGAGGCATCAAGCACCGAGACGCCTTCAGCTTTAAAGAGCCCCCACGCAAAATCATGTGCTGTTAAGCCTGTGCCTCGCACATCGATGAGCGCAAACATGCCTGAATCTGGATAAAGCACTTTGAGATTGTTCGCCGCCTTCAACGGATCGCATAACACGCCGCAACGCGCGCGATAGATGTCGCGCATTTGCGGTGCGATATGATCAAGATCTGCAATGGCTTGAATCGCGCCATTCTGAATGAAACCGGGTAAGCCATAAAGCGAGCAGAGCGCCAGATGATCTGCATGCGTGATCAGGTCTTCGGGTGCAATCATCCATCCAATACGCCATCCCGTCATCGCATGCGATTTTGAAAGTGAGCCAATCGTTACTGTTCGCTCAGCCATGCCTTCAACGGAGGCGATGCTTTTGAATGAACCATCAAAAACAAGTTCGGCATAGACTTCGTCGCTGATGACCCAGAGGTCATGTTTCTTGGCAATCGCGGCGATGCCTTCAAGTTCGGTATGGTTCAAAACGATTCCCGTGGGGTTCCCCGGATTGGCCATCATGATACCGCGCGTGCGCGATGTGACGGCTGCTTCTAATGCGGCAAGGTCCGGACGAAAGCTCCCATCGCGTTTCGCCGAGGCACGAACCATCCGTGCGCCTGTCGCGCCGATCGTGGCTTCATAAGTCAGATAAGCGGGCTCGGGCACAATGACTTCATCGCCCGGATTAAAAAGACATTGCGCGGCAGAAAAGAGGCCGTTCTGCGCGCCGGCCACAATCAGCACATGATCTTCATGAAACGCCAGACCTGTGCGGCGTGACTGATGAGCGGCAATTGCTTTCCGGAGATCGCGCTTGCCGGCGACCGTTGTGTAATGCGTATCGCCATTTCTGAGCGCTGAAATTGCGGCATCGGTGATCGCTTGCGGGGTGGCGAAATCGGGATCCCCCACCGAGAGCACAATGACATTCTCACCCCGGGCAAGCGCATCTTTTCCCGCATTATGGATGTCCCAGGCTCTGACCGAGCCGCCGCCTAGATGGTCTACCCGTGCCGCAAACCGCATTATGTACTCCTGTTTCAGCATGAGGGCAGAGCCATAGCCCTGACCCCGCTGAAGCTCAACCCGTGGAAATGCGCTCGCTTGGGTGCAAATCGGGGGCGGGGGCCTTGTTCAACGCCGAAAGGAGTGGAATAAATCATTCATACGGCTCCGCTTATACATCCGCCGATGCGGCGGGAGGGCCGAAGTTCCAGAAGGGGGATTAGACACATGTTCAAATCAATCATTAAGAGTGCAGTGGTCGTTGCTTCGCTGGCTCTGGCCACATCAGCCATCGCGAAGGATAAAATCCGCGTCGGTATTTCGCCCGAAGCCTATCCGCCCTTCACCTCGCTCAACGCAAAAAATCAGTGGGAAGGTTTTGAAATCGACCTTCTTGCAGCGCTTTGCAAGCAGATGGATGCAGATTGCAAAATCGTCTCTATCGCATGGGATGGATTGATCCCCGCGCTCAACGGTAAGAAGATCGACATGATCTTCAACTCGATGTCGATTACCGATGAGCGTAAGAAGGTCATCGACTTCTCGGATAAATACTACAATTCACCCGCTGAAATCATCGGTACGAAAGACGCACCGAATGTGACTGTGGTTGATAATCCAGATGGCAAAGGCGGCAAGATTGCCAATCCGGCTGATCTGAAGGGTAAGACCATCGGTGTGCAGACTGCGACCATTCACGCCGACTATGCTGCTAAATATTTTAAGGATGCGACGGTGAAAGTCTATGACACCGCCGACAATCACAATGCCGATCTCGTTGCTGGTCGTATTGACTATGCGCTTCTCGACTCCGTTGCTGCTGATGACTTCGTTAAAGCGAATGCCTCCAAAGGCATCGGTGCGAAGCTGATCGTGCCAGCTGATCCGATCTTCGGTGTCGGCGCGGGTGCGGGCCTTCGCAAGAATGACACGAAGCTCAAGGACAAGATCAACGCCGCGATCAAGGCTGTTCGTGCGTCGGGCGAATATGACGCAATTGCTAAGAAATATTTCACCTTCAACATCTATGGTGATTGATTAAGATTATAGACCGCGGCGGTCATCCGTCGCGGTCTTTCTCTTGTGAAAGGGCAATTGGTCAAAAATGGACCAGGCCTCTCTCTTTTCTCTTCTCAGCTTCGGCCCCGATGGATGGGGCATGCGCTTTGTTGAAGGACTCGTCGTTACTGTCGAAGTCTCAGTGGCCGCTTACTGCATCTCTCTTGTTTTGGGATTAATCGGAGCCGGTGCGAAATTATCCAATTCAAAAGTGGCACGCGGTGTCGCTGATCTTTACACAACGCTTGTGCGGGCCTTGCCTGAACTTTTGCTTCTCTTGCTAATTTATTTTTCTGGTGCTGATGCGATCAAATTTATACTAAGTTTGATCAGCGAAGATTTTGACGATTTCGAGATCAATCCCTTTGCCGCTGCTGTTGCCGCTCTTGGGTTTATTGGCGGCGCTTATATGACCGAAGTCATGCGCGGCGCCATCCTTTCCATTCCGAATGGCCAGATTGAAGCCGCGAAAGCTTGCGGCATGTCACGATTTCTGACTTTGCGTCGCGTGATCCTACCGCAGATGTTGCGCTACGCTTTGCCGGGCATGGGCAATCTTTGGCTTTCCGCAACAAAAGATTCATCCCTCATCAGTGTATTAGGTAACACGCAAGATCTTCTTTTCATGGGTTACCGCGCTTCCGCGGTCACGAAACATTATGGCTTCTTCTATTCTGTTGCTGCGATTTTGTTTTTGGCGATCACGATCATTTCGATGATTGTGATCAAAATGCTCGAAGCACGCGTTAATCGCGGTTATCGGTAGGGGTGTGCCATGGATGAGTCATTGGCCCTCTTCATCGAAATTGTCCCAACGCTCCTTGCGGCCGTCCCTGTCACGCTCATTTTGACATTTCTATCGGCAATCATCGGCAACACGCTGGCTTTGCCGGTGGCCGTCGGTTCACTCTCGCCCCATTTTTATCTACGCTATCCGAGCCTTTTCTATATCTTTGTGATGCGGGGAACGCCGCTTCTCGCGCAAACCTATTTGATTTATTATGGGCTTGGCGAATTTTTTCCTGGAACTTGGGTGCAGAAAAGTTTTCTCTGGCCCTATTTGCGTGATGGGTTTTGGTACGCGATCTTTGCTTTCTCTTTGAACACGGCAGGATACACCGGCGAGATTTTGCGTGGTGCGATTATGGCGGTGCCGAAGGGCGAAATTGAAGCGGCGCGTGCTTTTGGCTTTTCATCCGCGTTGATTTTTTGGCGCGTAACCTTGCCGCGTGCGATCCAGATTTGTCTGCCGACCATGACAGGGGAAACGATTTTGCTTTTGAAAGCGACATCACTCGCTTCATTGATCACGGTATGGGAAGTGATGGGAACCGCGCGGCAAATCCAAAAAGTGACCTTTAGAGTCTATGAGCCGCTGATCGCCGCCGGCATACTCTATATACTCATGGTTTTTGTGCTGACGCGCTTGATGATGATCGTTGAACGACGCATCAACCGTCATCGACTGGCACCGGCGTAAGGATAATCATGATGGATACGACGTTGAAAGTCGAAGATCTTCACAAAAAATTTGGTGCGGTCGAAGTCTTAAAGGGCGTTTCGCTTGAAGCGCGCACCGGTGACGTGATCGCGATGATCGGGTCTTCAGGTTCGGGCAAATCGACCCTGCTCCGATGCATCAATCTGCTTGAGACACCGAATTCGGGTCGCGTCTATGTCAATGGCGAGTTGATCAGGATGAAACCGCTTCATGATGGCACGGCCAAGCCCGAAGATATGAAACAAGTGGAGCGGATTCGTTCAAAACTTGCGATGGTGTTTCAGAGTTTCAATTTATGGACTCACCGTACCATCTTGGAAAATGTCATTGAAGCGCCGATCCATGTGTTAGGCCTTCCACGCAAAGAGGCGATAGAGCGCGCGGAAATCTTGTTGGCGAAAGTCGGTATCGCCGAGAAGCGCAATTTCTATCCGAATCATTTGTCTGGTGGGCAGCAGCAACGCGCGGCGATTGCGCGGGCTCTTGCGATGGAGCCAAGCGTATTGCTTTTTGATGAGCCGACCTCAGCGCTTGATCCTGAACTCGTTGGCGAAGTCTTGCAAGTGATGCGCAAACTCGCCGAAGAGGGGCGGACGATGCTTGTTGTGACCCATGAAATGGGTTTTGCCCGCGATGTGGCAAGCGAAATCGTCTTTCTCCACAAGGGTCAAATTGAAGAAAAGGGTCCGCCGCGCGAGGTCATCGGCTCGCCAAAATCCGAGCGTTTGAAGCAGTTTTTGAGCGCGACAAGGCATTAATGCCGCGTTGATCGCTCCGCCTTTGACTTTTACATTTCTTGACCTCTGAGTCCTCTGCCGTTAGGGAAATTCACCTAACGTAAGGAGGGTGTCATTTCTGATTAATGTTTGAGGCCGCGCTATGATCGGGTCGTGCTTCTTTGTCCTCATGTTGTGACAGGGGGCCTGAGGCCATTCATCAATTATCAGACGCCATTATTGGGCTGGGCGGCGAAGCGATCATTGCCTATTATGGCAATCAAGTTGGACTTTCGATTGAAGATTCAGCTGTTACTTGCACATTTACGGGCAATCCAACCCCGTCAGCCTATCGTGATTATCGCGCTATTGTCGCGGCGCGAATCCCTCTTACCAAAGATTCACTAGTTATCTATCCCGAGTCCATTCTCGCGTGGCTGAATTCACCGCGCTTGTTTCATCGCGGCATTTGGTGGGTGTCTGTTGATAACGCGATCGTCAAGGCGCCGCAGCTTGCTTATGACTCGCATCGCAATGATTTTCTTTCGCGTTCGGACCTCATTCACTTTTTTCAATCTGAATACGCCCATGATTTTTTGAGAAAGGGCAGAGCCAGAAGACTCTATCCTTTGGCGGATTATATCAATCAACGTTTTTTGAATACGGGGAAAAACGCAGCTCGCGAACAAGCGATTTCATATTTCCCCCGCAAAGGAGGCGCTATTGCTTCCGTCTTCTTTGATTCACATCCCGAATGGAATCGCTTACCGATCGAAAATATGCCGCAAGAAGCGGTGCATGACGCTTTGCGTCAATCACAAATCTTTATTGATTTTGGTCATCATCCGGGGAAGGACCGCGTTCCTCGCGAAGCAGCATTGTCTGGGAATATTGTATTTTTACATGAAAGAGGCGCAGCTGCCTTTTATCTTGATCATCCATTGGACCGCTTTTTCCTTTTTACATCCGCTGATATCTCGAATGGCTCGCTCTACAATAGAGTTAAGGAAGCTCTTGCCGATCCCGATGCTCATTTTGCGGCGCAATCCATCTATCATTCCCGCATTTTTATTGAACGCGAGGAATTCTTAAATCAAGTCAAAATGAATTTCTTTGAACCACTCTTGCCGCGGTAGCACTTCACTCACGAGTTGATGATGAAAATCCTGATTGTTGGCGCAGGACTTTACGGGGCAGTGCTCGGCAGAGCGCTTGCCGAAGCTGGGCACCAGGTTCATTTTATCGAAAAGCGCGATCATATCGCTGGTAATTGTTTTGACTTCGTCAATGCGCATGGCATCCGAGTCCACCGTTACGGGCCTCATATCTTCCATACATCGAATGAGAAAGTAATTTCTTATGTAAAACGTTTCGCTGAATGGACACCCTACCGACATCGCGTTCGTGCCCAGCTTGAAAATGGCATCCATGTCCCTTTGCCGGTTAATCGGGAAACCTTGATCCATGTGCCAGCTGATCGCGTGATCGATGTTTTTTACAGGCCTTACACTAAAAAAATGTGGGGTCTTTCTATTGAAGAACTCGATCCCTCTATTTTATCTCGTGTTCCGATTACACCGGATGCGCCAGATGATTATTTTCCACATGACACTTTTGTGGGCTTTCCTCTCGGCGGATATACGCAATTTGTTGGTGAGATTTTGAGACACAAATCCATCTCTGTTGCTTTGTCGGCTCCCTATTCTTACGGCCAGGAGGAAGCGTTTGATTTTTGTTTTAATGCAATGCCGATTGACGAATATTTTAATTTTCAATTAGGGCGTTTGCCCTATCGTTCAATCCGTTTTCATCATTTTGATTTGCCTGCGCCACGAATGTCGCCTTTCTCCGTGATCAATTTCACGCATGACGGGCCAATGACACGCGTAACGGAATGGAAAAATTTCCCCGATCATGGCGAGGCGCAAAATTTCACAAGCCTCACTTTTGAGGAGCCCTGTGCGGATCATGAGAATAATTATGAGCGCTATTATCCTGTGAAAGATCGTGCGGGTCTCAATCGCACGCTCTACAAATCCTATCAGGCGCTGACCCCTTCACGCATGAAATTCATCGGTCGAACGGGTTTATATGCCTATCTTGATATGCATCAGGCGATTTCTTCCGCCGTTGCGGTGGCGGAAGAATTTTTGACCCAAAACTGATCAAAGATAGAAATCATATTCGCGGGGCGTTGGACGTTCGAACAATTCATTGAACTCGCCGCGTTTGGTGTCGCGATAGGCTTTGAGAAAGCGTGTAGGAATCGTATCCGTGATCCGTTTCGCTTTAACAAGATCATCAAGCGCCGCGTGAAGATGTGACGCGGGCGTTTTAAATCCGCGCGGTGGTGCAATCGTATCGGCGCGACTGAGTTCAATGGGTTGCGAAGGTTGTAACTTGTTGCGGATGCCATGATGAAGTCCCGCAAGAACGGCGGCCATCGCAAGATGCGGTGAGGCATCGGCGCAAGAGGCGCGATGTTCAATACGGCGCCCTTTCGCATCGCTGTGGGGAATGCGCAAAGCGACGGAACGATTATTGGGTCCCCAATGCGCGTTCACGGGCACAAAATTCCATGGTTCAAAGCGACGGAAAGCAGAAAAATTCGGAGCAAAGAAGGCAAAAGATTCTGCCAATGTTTTTTGTAAGCCCGCGATCGCATGACCAAGGAGTACGTCACCGCCGGTTGCGCCGAAAAGATTATTGCCCGCCGCATCGACAAGACTGACATGAATATGAAGGCCGTTGCCCGGTTCTTCGAGATAGGGCTTGGCCATAAAGGTCGCATCATGGCCTTGCGCCCGCGCCACACCCCGAATAAGGCGGCGAAGCAACACTGCGTCATCGGCCGCTTTCACCGGATCATCACTATGATGGAGATTGATTTCGAATTGACCCAGTCCATATTCAGCGACCGCCGTTGTCGCAGGAATATTTTGAAGCGTTGCTGCTTGTTCAATTGCGCTCACAAAGGTGGAATAATCTTCAACCGCATCGACTCCAAGATTTTGAGCAACGCGTGGTTGAGCCTTTGTACGAAGAAGCTTTGCGGGTTTGATCCCGCCTTCAGGCGTTCTTTCGCTATCGATGATGTAGAATTCTAGTTCGCACGCAACGACCGGACGATAGCCATCCGCATGGAGCGCTTTGACGACATCGCTCAAGATTTTTCGAGGATCAAACCAGAGTTCTTCCTGGGTCTTCACATCGCGCATCGACAAAATACATTGCGCAGTCGGCGCATGCGCCCAAGGCACGGGCACCAGAGATCCGCGAACCGGAAAACCCACGGCATCAGGATCGCCATCCGTGCCGCCCAATTTCGCAGCGTCATGACCGTGGCCTCTCACATCGAGGAGAGCCGCGCAGGCAGAGAAAGTTACACCCGATTTGAAGATGCGCTCGAGATCCTTGATGGATTCTCGCTTGCCCAAAGTCTGACCCGAAATCGACATCATGAAAGTGTCGATGAATTTGGTGTCAGGATAGGCTTTTAGAAAATTCGCTGCTTCTTCAGTTAATTTGTCACTCATCATGGTCTCCGGACATCACGCCAGAACGCGTAAGTAATTTTCGTTTCTCTATCGTTTATTAATCTATTCGACAATCGCGTAGATTTTTCTTACCCGTTCCGCATTGTCCCAGAGTCCTTTAAAGCCCGAGGGGATCACAAAGGCGTCACCGGCTTTGAAGGTAAAGATTGTGCCATCCTCAGCAATGAGTTTCCCAGAGCCCGAGAGGATGACGCATAATTCTTCTTCCGTGTAAGAGACGCGCCAGGCGCCTGCTTCGGCCGCCCATTGCCCGCAAAAGAATTTTTTATCATTGTTCTCTGATGTTGAAACTGTGCCAGATTTTGGCTGACCGCGTGTAAGGCGGTCTTTCGCGATTGGCGTATCCAGCGCAATCGATTCAGTTAAATCCATAAAGCGAGGATAGAGGGGCATGATCTATCGTCCCGCAAGGGCTGCGCGTTCGGCGCGTTCGCGTTCAACTTCCTGGCGCTTGGTCATGATCGAAGCAATAATGACGGTGATCGTCACAACAGCGACCATCAAAGAGCATACCGCATTGATTTCCGGTTTTACGCCAAGCCGCACATCGGAATAGATTTTCATCGGCAAAGTGGTGGCACCCGGTCCGGTTGTAAAACTGGCTATGACAAGATCGTCAAGCGAGAGCGTAAAGGCCAACATCCAGCCGGAAATGACGGCCGGTAAAATGATCGGCAAAGTAATGCGAAAAAAAGTTTTAAAGGGCGTGCATCCCAAATCCATGGCCGCTTCTTCAATAGAACGATCAAATGTCGATAACCTTGATTGCACAACGACGGCGACAAAACACATTGTGAATGTGATATGGGAAAGAACAATCGTCCAAAATCCGCGATCAAGATTGATCGCCACAAAAAGCAGCAGCAATGATAGGCCCGTGATCACCTCGGGCATGACGAGCGGCGCATAGACCATTGCGGAAAAAAGCGTACGGCCAAAAAAACGGCCATAGCGCGCAAGGGTTATAGCGGCCATCGTTCCGAGGATGGTTGCCACAGTGGCTGAAACGACACCGACTTGCAGGGTGACCCAAGCGGCGTCGAGTAATTGTTCATTCTCAAAAACAGATGAATACCATTTTGTAGACCATCCGCCCCAAACGGCAACGGACCGTCCAGCATTGAATGAATAAAGCACGAGAATGAGGATCGGCAGATAAAGAAAGGCAAAGCCTAGAGTCAGAGAGACGAGGTTAAACGCCGAAAGCCGCCGCATCATCGTGTCTCCTGCTGGCGCGCTTCATTCGATTGGAAAATCACAATCGGGATCATGAGCACAATCAAAAGCGCGATTGCCACAGCTGAAGCCGCAGGCCAGTCACGATTGTTAAAAAATTCCTCCCACATGGTTTTACCGATCATCACCGTATCGGACCCACCAAGAAGATCAGGAATTACAAATTCACCAACAACCGGAATAAACACCAAGAAACTTCCGGCAATCACACCGGGCAGCGAGAGAGGGAATGTTACCCGCCAGAACGCGCCGATATTCGTGCAGCCGAGATCTTTGGCTGCTTCAACAAGGCTCTCATCCATTTTCTCAAGCGTGGAATAAAGCGGCAACACCATGAAGGGCAGATATGAATAAAGAATACCGATATACACGGCGGTATTGGTCGAAAGAATCTGCAAGGGTTCATCAATGATGCCGAGCCCGACCAGAAAATTATTCAGCAATCCTTCTTCCGAGAGAATCGTTATCCACGCATAGACGCGAATGAGAAAGCTCGTCCAGAAGGGAAGAATGACAAGCATCACCAGTGTGGGGCGAATGGATTTTGGTGCACGCGCCATGCCATAGGCGATCGGATAGGCGATGAAGAGCATCATAAAGGTCGATGATACGGCGATCCAAAGCGAAGACAGATAAGAAGAGATATAGATCGAATCCGAGAACAGGCGCGCATAATTATCAAGACCGAGTGACTTGAATTTCTCAACGCTCTCGGTCCAGCTGTCATTCAAAAAATCAAAGACAGGCTCATAGGGAGGTTGAGCAATGACCGTCGCCGAAAATGAAATTTTGAGAACAATCAGAAAGGGAATGAGAAACAGCGCCAGCATCCATAGATAGGGGATGAAGGTGACGATCCAGCGATTATTGGTGTGGCGCGCCATCTTTATCTCTCACTTCACAAGGATGACGCCTGAGTCGGGCGTCCAAGTGAGATAGACCTGATCTTCCCATGTTATGGGTCGCTCAACCACGCGGCTTGTGTTGGCAATGGACGCGCGCATTGTCCCGCCCTGATCAAGGCGAATATGGTAGACGGAAAGATCGCCGACATAACCAATGTCCCACACGGTTCCACGCGCACAATTGGTCGAGGGATCATTCGGCGGAAGAAGCGAAAGTGAAGCTTTCTCGGGCCGAAGGGCGAACCAGGCTTTATCGCCGAGTCCCGCCGTTGTTTCAGCGTGGACATCAATGCGTCCGCCCGTCATATCGCTATCAAGCGTGACGCGACCGCGTTCATTATGGGTCACACGGCCTTCGATCAAATTGATGTCACCGATGAAATCTGCAATATATTTCGTGTTTGGCTGCTCATAGAGTTCTGCTGGAGATGAGATTTGGATGAATTGACCTTTATCCATCACAGCGATGCGGTCAGCCATGGTCATGGCTTCGTCTTGGTCGTGGGTGACAATGATGAAGGTCATCCCCAATTGCATTTGAAGGTCAAGCAATTCGAATTGTGTTTCTTCGCGTAGCTTTTTATCAAGCGCGCCAAGCGGCTCATCGAGAAGAAGAACTTTCGGTCTTTTGGCGAGTGCGCGCGCTAACGCCACGCGTTGCCTTTGCCCCCCTGAAAGCTGATGCGGTTTGCGTGAGGCGAAGGGCTCGAGTTTCACGAGACGCAGCATGTCTTTTACGCGCGTTTCGATCTCACTCTTTGGTAATTTATCCATCTCAAGACCGAAAGCGATGTTCTTCTCAACACTCATATGCGGAAAGAGCGCATAGGATTGGAACATCATGTTTACAGGTCTTTTATGCGGCGGGATCGAATTCATGCTTTGTCCGCCGATGAGAATCTCTCCCGCGGTCGGATCTTCAAAGCCGGCCAACATGCGCATGAGAGTTGTCTTGCCGCAGCCCGAGGGGCCGAGCAGGGCAAAAAATTCGCGCTCATAGATTTTGAGAGATACATTGTCGACAGCGGTAAAGTCGCCAAAGCGTTTGGTGAGATTGCGGATCTCAATTAAAGGCGTCGCTGAGGGGTCATCCCAAGGTGCAAATTTTCGACGAACGGCACCGAGTGTTTTCGCGGACATTTGACGCTCTTATTTTTGATTTTACCTATGCGACGGTGAAGCCGGTTCAAGGAAAAGGCCCGAATTGTGATCGGGCCTTTTCTTATTCATTATTGCTTACGTTTAATGTCGCGCCAGATTCGTGTCGCTTCACGTTGCACTTTTTGATCGGTGATGGGCAACACTGTGAAGAGCTTCTTCATTGTGGCTTCATCAGGGAAAACGCTTCTGTCTTCCAAGATGGCCTTATCAATGAAGGCTTGTGAGTCGATATTTCCATTGGCGTAAGAGATCGCATTCGACGCTTTCGCAATCACTTCCGGACGCAACAGATAATCGATGAACGCATAGGCTTCATCAATATTCTTCGCATCCTTCGGGATCGTCAAATTGTCATAGAATGTGCCAGCACCTTCTTTGGGAATGATGTAACCGACTTCAACTTTCTTCTTTGGATCTTTTTGGGTCTTGCTCTTTTCTTCCGCGCGGCTTGCGGCCTGTTTGATATCACCGGACCAACCAATCACCAGACACGCGTCACCATTAGCGAGCGCATTGATATATTCGGAAGAGTGGAATTTTTTGACAAAAGGACGAACCTTTTTCAAAAGCTCTTCGGCGGCAGCAAAATCCTCGGGTGTCCGGGAATTGGGATCTTTGCCGAGATAATTCAAAGCTGCCGGTATGACTTCATCAGGCGCGTCGAGGAACATTACGCCGCAATCTTTGAATTTTGAAATGACAGCCGGATCGAAAACCATGCGCCATGAATCAAGCGGTGCGTCAGGCATGCGTTCTTTAATTTTGTTCACATTATAGCCGATGCCGGTGGTGCCCCACATATAATTGACGGCATATTGATTGCCAGGATCGAAGGCAGAAAGTCGCGCAGCAACATCAGGCCAGACATGTTTGAGATTGGGAAGTTTCGATTTATCGAGCTTTACAAACACGCCAGCGCTGATCTGTCGGCCAAGGAAATTAGCGGAGGGCACGACGACATCATAACCGGTTTTGCCAGCCAGCAATTTTGTCTCAAGAAGATCATTCGAGTCGAACACATCATATTTGACTTTGATGCCGGTTTCTTTGGTGAAGTCCTCAAGGATCGCCGGATCGATATAGTCCGACCAATTATAAACATTGACCACCCGGTCGGCCGCAACACTCATAGCGGTCATGGCACCGAACGCCAGCGCGACGAGCGAACCTGATTTTAAAGCTTTAGACATGTGACACCTCATAAAGTTAACGGCGCGAGCGCAAGCGGCCGGGCAGGTTGGAAACGAGTTTGGGGGCCTCTGGCCGCTTCATCGTCTATAGCCAGTAAAGACCGTCGTGAACGATATGAAAAGAGGGAAATAAGGCAGTTTTGGTGCTGTTCTGAATTATACGGTTTCAAATTGGGGAAAAGGCGGCTTGCGAAGTTCCAAAATATCGTCAAAATCATCATCAGACTGGCTGCCCCGGGTGTCCCTCATCGAGGTGAAACTGGTTGGTTCGGCATAAAAAAAGGGCGGGCGAGCCTTTTGAGGCACCCGAAGTGTGATCATGGCCAAGAAGAAATCGGCTTCCACGCCAAATCGCGGCGCGGATGGGCTTTCGGCGGCCTCGAAATGGCTCGAAGAGCGGGCGCTCGAAGATATTGAATGTATCGTGCCGGATATGGCGGGAGTCGCACGCGGCAAAATGATGCCGGTAGGTAAATTCACCGACGCGCCGCGTATGGCGTTGCCAGCTTCAATTTTTTTACAAACCATCACCGGAGAATATCCGGATGATACAGAAAATTTTCCATCTGATGCGGGCGATGGTGACATATTGCTCGAGCCGGACTTCTCGACGCTTTGTGTTGTGCCATGGGCGTCGGACCCAACCGCGCAAATTATTCATGATGCCTATCATCAAGATGGTCGCCCCGTTGATATTGCGCCAAGACAACTATTACGTGCAGTGATGGCTTTATATCGCGCGAAGGGTTGGAAGCCGATTGTTGCTCCAGAACTCGAATTTTATCTCGTCGAGCGCAATCAAGATCCCGATTATCCCTTAAAGCCGCCTGTGGGGCGTTCAGGTCGCGCGGAGACGGGGCGGCAATCTTATTCGCTTGCGGCTGTGAATGAATTCGACGATCTCTTCGACGATATCTATGATTTCTCAGCCGCGCAGGGTCTCGAGATTGATACGTTGATTCATGAAGAGGGCGCGGCGCAAATGGAAATCAATTTGCGTCACGGCGATCCTTTGGCGCTCGCCGATCAGGTTTTCTTGTTTAAACGCACCATCCGTGAAGCGGCGCTCAAGCATAATATGTATGCAACCTTCATGGCAAAGCCGATTGCCAATGAGCCGGGATCGGCTATGCATATTCATCAATCGGTTGTTGATATCAAAACCGGCAAAAATATTTTCTCTGGTAAAGAGGGGAAGCCCACAGAAGCGTTCTTTGCTTTTCTCGGTGGACAGCAGAAATATTTGCCTGCGGTCATGTGCATCATGGCGCCCTATGTGAATTCCTATCGCCGATTGCTGAGAAAATCGATTGCGCCCATTAATGTGAATTGGGGCTATGACAATCGTACGGTCGGCTTGCGCGTGCCGAATTCAACGCCCGAAGCGCGGCGCATTGAAAATCGAATTCCTTCTTCTGATGCTAATCCCTATCTCGCGATTGCTGCCTCACTTGCCTGTGGTTATCTCGGCATGATGGAAGGGTTGAAACCTTCTGATCCGATTGAAGGCTCGGCCTATGATCTGCCTTATGATTTGCCGCGTGGACTTTTGGAAGCGTTGGAACTTTTCAGCGAGTCCGAAGAGATTGCGAGCATTTTCGGCAAAGGCTTTGTTGCCACCTATCGGGCAATCAAACAGGCTGAGTTTGAAACTTTCATGCGCGTGATCAGCCCTTGGGAACGTGAATATCTTCTTTTGAATGTTTAATCCAAACCAACCATAACGAAAACAGAGTTATCATGGCCTCATCTAATCTTTATCCGACCGAAGAGTTACGCCGTACCGATGCGCGGCATTATCTTCACCCCTTTACTGATTTCAAAGCGCTTGCGGCAGAAGGCAGTCGCATCATGGTGCGTGGTGAGGGCGTTTGGATCGAAGATTCGGATGGCAAACGCTATCTTGATGGAATGGCTGGGCTCTGGTGCACGAATATCGGTCATGGACGACAAGAGATTGCCGATGCAGTTCATGAGCAGATGAAAGAATTGGCCTTCTATAATTCTTTCTTCAAAACAACCAATGCGCCTGCCATTCGATTGGCTGAAAAGCTTTCAAAACTCGCGCCAAACAATATGAGCCGCGTTTTTTTCTGCGGCTCTGGTTCTGAAGCCAATGACACGATTTTGCGTATGGTGCGCTATTATTGGTCTTTGCGTGACAAGCCTTCAAAAGACATCGTCATCTCACGCGTGAACGGTTATCACGGCTCGACCATGGCGGGAGCCTCGCTTGGTGGAATGAAGCCGATGCATAGCCAAGGCGGTATGCCCATTCCTGGCATTGTACATATTCCGCAACCCTATTGGTTTGGTGAAGGCGGCGATTTATCACCTGATGAATTTGGTCTTCTTGCCGCACGCGAATTAGAGAAAAAAATCGACGAGCTTGGTGAAGATCGTGTTGCAGCTTTCATTGCCGAACCAATTCAAGGGGCGGGCGGTGTGATCATTCCACCGAAAACCTATTGGCCCGAGATCAACCGCATTTGTGCAGAACGTGATATTCTTCTGATTGCTGACGAAGTGATTTGCGGTTTCGGCCGAACGGGAAAATGGTTCGGTTCGCATTATTACGACATCAAGCCGGATCTCATGCCGATCGCGAAAGGGTTAACCTCCGGCTATTTACCGATGGGCGGCGTGATGATCTCCGATCGCGTGGCTGAAGTCGTTGTCGGTATCGGGGAGGAATTCTATCACGGTTATACTTATTCGGGTCATCCGACTTGTGCCGCGGCAGCACTCGCCAATCTCGAGATCATCGAGCGTGAAGGTCTTGTTGGCCGCGTTGCGAATGATATCGGTCCCTATTTCCAGAAACAGTGGCTTGCCCTTGGTGATCATCCACTTGTGGGTGAAGCGCGCATGGTGGGATTGATTGGCGCTTTGGAACTTGTGCCTAACAAGCCATCACGGCGTGAGAAATTTGCAGATACAGGAAAAGTTGGCACGATTTGTCGCGATATCTCCTTCAGGAATGGTCTTGTGATGCGCGCGACCCGCGATAGCATGATCATTTCGCCACCGCTTGTTATAAAACAAGAGGAAGCCGATGAACTAATTCGTCGTGCGACGAAAACGCTTGATGAGACTTTATCTGTGTTGAAGGCGCAAGGGTTGATGCGGTGACGGTGAGTGGCGAGGCGCACGCGCCTTCATATTATGCGGCCACTGCCAAAGGGCTTATTAATTTTCCTGCGCTTGAAAGCGATGCGCGCGCTGATGTCTGCATCATCGGCGGGGGGTATACGGGACTATCCGCAGCGCTGCATCTCTCGGATCGAGGCTATTCCGTTGTCTTGATTGAAGCCAATAAAGTTGGGTGGGGGGCGTCCGGTCGAAATGGTGGGCAACTTCATTCAGCGCAGCGGCGTGAGCAATCAACGCTTGAAAAATGGTTTGGGAAGAAACACGCGCATCAGCTTTTTGATTTGGGTGAAGAAGCGAAAGCGCTCGTTAAATCTTTGATTATGAAATATGAGATCGACTGTGATTGGCAGGAGGGTTTGATCCATGCCATGCATAAGCGTCGTTACTTGAGCGATATGAATCGTGAAATCGATCTTTTGCAGAAAGACTATCAGGTTAAAGACATAACAACTTTTTCACGTGACGAGATCGCTGCCGCGCTTGGCACTGATGTTTATTATGGCGGCTGGCGTGAACAATCCGCCGGGCATCTTCATCCTTTAAATTATGCTTTAGGTCTTGCACGCGCCGCCCATTTTGCAGGCGCACGAATTTATGAAGATACCGCTGCCATAGAGGTGAGTGAGAGTGATCTCCCTCGCGTCAAAACAGCGAAAGGTACAATTACTGCGGATGCCGTGATCCTCGCCGGAAATGGTTATCTCCAGGACATTCATGAGGATACTGAATCGCGCGTGATGCCCTTGCATAATTTTATCCTGACAACTGAACCGCTGGGAGCACGCGCTGATGAATTGATCCCGAGGCGTGAAGCGGCGGCGGACTCACGTTTCGTTGTCTATTATTGGCGCTTGACGCGCGACAATCGCTTGTTGTTTGGCGGAGGCGAAACTTACGGTACAACATTTCCGAACGATATCAAAAATTTCGTACGCCCCCATATGTTGAAACTCTATCCGCAACTGGCGGATGTCAAAATTGATTATGCATGGGGTGGGACGCTTGCAGTGACCATGAAGCGTTTGCCCTATATTCGAAGGTTGAGGCGCGGGCTTTATACGTCTTGCGGCTATTCGGGTCAGGGTGTGGGGACTGCGAGTTTTGCCGGTAAACTTCTCGCTGAAGCGATTGCGGGTGAAGCTGAGCGCTTTGACGTCTTCACAAAATTACCGGCGCCACCATTCCCGGGCGGTCGCATGTTCCGTTCACCAACACTTGCTCTGGCAATGACCTGGTACGCGTTACGTGATCGATTGTAAGCGGATGGTCTATTTAACCTTTCTTCTCCGCTAAGGCCTGCACATAATGTTGTACGACGGTTGACGCGGCAATCGCTGTGATATCGGCGTGATCATAGGCTGGTGCCACTTCCACAACATCCATACCACGAAAATCAAGATCCATGATTTTGTTTAATGTCATGAGCAATTGCGCGGATGTGAGACCACCTGAGACGGGCGTTCCGGTACCCGGTGCGAAGGCAGGATCAAGCACATCAATATCGACCGTGAGATAAGCGGGCGTTGAGCCAACACGATGATGGATGGCGTCGATGATACCCTTTACGCCGATTTCTTGGCACTGATAGGCATCGATAATTTCCAGACCGCAAGTTTCCGGTGCTATGGTGCGGATGCCGATCTGGATTGAATGTTCCACGTCAATTAGTCCTTCGGACACGGCAACTTTTACGAAACTGCCATGCGAGAAACCATCGGGGCCTGCGTCCCATGTGTCTTGATGGGCATCGAATTGTACGAGTGCGAGGGGGCCATGTTTTTTGACATGCGCGCGCAAGAGAGGAAGCGTGATCGCGTGGTCGCCCCCTAGCGTGATGAGATGAGCGTCGCCTTTGAGAATTTGATCCGCATTTTGCGCGATTAGCGTTGGCGCATTTTGTGGCCGTGCGTGGTCGATCACGCAGTCCCCCCAATCGATTACGGAGAGCGTCTCAAAAGGATCTTTGGATGACGGATATTGCGGATCGCCGTCGAAAATCGCGGACGCCCGACGGATCGCTTGCGGCCCAAAACGCGCACCCGGTCTATTCGATGTGGCGCAATCAAAAGGCACGCCCCAGACGACAACATCGACTCCGGTAAGATCGCGCGTAAATCGTCTGCGCATGAAAGACAAAGCGCCCGAGAAAGTCGGTTCATACGCGTTGCCTTTATTGTCACCTGTAAAAGCGAGATCGGTCTTATAGTAGGTCATAATCTATATCCGATAGCTGGTATCGGCAAAAAGCCGATCTTTCAGAGCATTTTCTAAGTCCAGATATTGATCCGTCGATTTCTGCTTTAATGTATTGCCATCAATCATGGTGATCATTGTCATGAGCCGCACGGAATTTGTTGTGAAGACCAGATCGGCGGCTAAAAGATCGCGCAGGTGAAGATGTTTTTCAACCACCGTGAGCCCTAGCTTCGGCGCCGTTTCGATAACAAATCCCCTTATGATTCCCGGAAGAAGAGTGCCTCTTTGCGGTGTCAGAAGCTCGCGGCCCGAGAGCGCGAAGAGGTTTGCCATGCTGGTTGAAACAACACGTCCGTCTTGATCAAGCATCAAAGCGTCATCAGCTTGATTTTTTTGCGCTTCCGCATGCGCCATAACATTATCGAGATAGGAAAGAGTTTTATGGGTTGACGTTGGACTTGTGGCGTTACGGCGAATACTTGACGTCGCGAGACTGATTTTCTGAAAAGCGAGTGTAACGCTCCAAGCGCTACGCGACGCAAAAATTGCTGGTTTTGGATCTTTTGGAAATGAAAGACCTCTTTCACTGACGCCGCGCGTTAACGTCACGCGTATGACGCAAGGCTCTTTATTGGCTTCAGATAGCTCGTCAATCGCGCGCTCAATTTTTTTTTGATCAAAAGGAACGGCAAAATAATCTGCACTCGCTTTCATGCGGGCTATATGTTCATTTTTCAAGAATGCTTTGCCGTTGAACGCGGATAGGGTCTCAAAAAGGCCATCGCCCAAACTTACGCCGCGATCATTCACTGTCAGCAGCGCTTCTGACCCATTAAGGATTTTACCTTCATGCCACAACATGTGATTTAAAATCCTGAGCGAGCGTTAGAAAATTATCGATCACTTCATAACCATGTGTGGTCAAAACTGATTCGGGATGAAATTGTACGCCATGTGTTGGATGGGTGCGATGCGAAAGTCCCATAATTTCGCCATCGGGCGATCTGGCGGTCACTTTGAGCACGCTCGTCTCGGCAAGATCAACAATCAAAGAGTGATAGCGTCCGGCTTCAAAGGGGTTGGGCAATTTTTCAAAAACGCCTGTCCCATCATGAAGTATGGGTGAAGCGCGTCCGTGCATTGGCGTTTTCGCGCGAATGACGGATCCACCAAAGGCAGCGCCGATGCATTGATGCCCAAGACATACGCCAAGGATCGGAATACGACCCGAGAGTCTTGCAATCAAATCAAGCGAGATGCCCGCTTCATAAGGGCCACAAGGACCCGGCGAGAGAATAATTGCATCGGGATGCAAAGCTTCAACATTTTCAACGCCGAGCGCATCATTGCGCGTCACGAGTGTCGTTGCACCTAATTCCTCGCAATAGCGGACAATGTTGAAAACGAAACTATCATAGTTATCGAGAATGAGGAGGTTCATTTTACCGCTTCGCTGTCAAAGGCTTTGAAAAGACGCTCTGCCTTGATGAGCGTCTCCCGATATTCAGCTTCTGGATCGGAGAGTAGTGTGATCCCGCCGCCTGCTGAAAACAGGATCTCTTTAGGTGTAATGGTCGCGGTTCGGATGGCGATATTTAGATCCATCCTGCCGTCAAAGGAGAGATAGCCAATTGAGCCGCAATAGACGCCACGGGGTATTTTTTCTTGTTGTGCGATGATTTCCATCGCTTTGATTTTGGGCGCGCCCGTGATTGACCCACCCGGAAAGGTCGCGCGGATCACATCAAACATGTCTTTGTCGGATTTCAAGTTGGCTTCGACGATTGAGACGAGATGATGCACATTGGCGTAGGTTTCCAACCCACAAAGCGTTGGCACACGCACGCTGCCCGATTGAGCGATGCGTGACAGATCATTGCGCAACAGATCGACAATCATGGTATTTTCGGCGCGATCTTTTTCTGAACTCAGTAAAGCATGGGCATAGGCACGATCTTCATCTTCATTTTGTGAGCGTGGTGCCGTGCCTTTAATCGGACGCGCTTCGACCGTGCGATTGCTTTCAAGTTTTAAAAAACGCTCGGGCGAGTTTGATGCGTAAACATAATCGCCACACGCCAAATAGGCGCCGAAAGGAGCAGGACTAATGTCTCGCAAATGAAGGTAGAAAGAGAGCGGATCAAATTCGAGCGGCCGTAAGGCTTTGAAACATTGTGCAATATTGGCTTGAAATATATCGCCGCGCAAAATGGCTTCAATGACATCTTTGACGGCCCGTTCATAAGAGTCTTTCGAAAAATTTGACGTCCACTCTCTGATCGGCGTGTTTTGTTTTATGTTGCGCGGCGTATGTGTGAGTCGGTCTTCGAAGAGTTGAAGGCGCTCTTCTGCTCTCTTAAGTCGACGCGTTTCATTGAGTTCAGGAAAGCCCGAGGAGATGAGATAGGATTTTTTATTCACCACATCATGAGCAAAGACTACATCATAAAAACCGAGAGCGAGGTCGAGCTCGCCGAGTTTTGAAGGCGGCATAGCCGTAATTGTTTCAAAGGCTCTGCCCATCTCATAGGAGATGAAGCCGATGGCTCCACTTAAGAAGGGCAGGGTCTCATTTTCGCGTGTGAGGGAGAACGTCGAAAATTTTTCACGTAAGGCATCAAGCGCATCGCCCTCAATTTTTTGTCCTTTCCAGAAAGCTTGACCATCTTTTACGTCGAAACGTGCGAAGGGATCAGCGGCCACAAAGGACCAGCGCGCCAGATCAGAAGGTGACGTTCCGCTATCGAGAAACGCAAGATCCGGTAGGCCGTCAAAAGCACGCAACGCGTTTTCGGGCAGAAACGGTGCAATCTCACGAATAAGGGCGTGACGACGGGACATGGCGCATAAATGCCTTGAGATCAAAGACGAAGACAGCGGAGTCTCATAGAACTCGGCGCCTGTCTGTCGTGTTCGCGTCAGCGTATTGTCTGCTCGCCGTCGCGTCGCAGCAAATCCACCTAGCCAATCAATTTGCCGAGAAGGCCTTTTTTCTTTTGTGGCTCGGCATCGTCAGCGGGCGGGGCGACAACAGCACCAAACTTTTCAAAAAAATCCCCGGCGAGTTTTTTAGCGGTCGCATCAATCAGGCGACCCCCGAGTTGGGCTAATTTGCCGCCGATCTGTGCATCAACCGTATAGGACAGAATCGTGGCGTCACCATCGGCCTCAAGCGTTACTTTGGCGCCGCCTTTCGCAAAGCCGGCCGCGCCGCCCGAGCCTTCACCTGAGATTGTATAGCCATTGGGTGGGTCAAGATCAGAGAGAGTCACTTTGCCCGTGAAAGAGGCTTTAACCGGCCCGATTTTCAGCGTCACTTTCGCGGCCAATTCGTTTTCACCGGTTTTTTCCACGGTTTCGCAGCCGGGGATGCATTGGCGCAACACTTCAACATCATTAAGCGCCGCATAGACCACTTCGCGAGAGGCTTCGATGCGTTGGGTTCCTGACATATCCATGAGGGCGAGTCCTTAAGGCCGTAAGCGCGATACGCGCGAAATATACGAAAAACTTTAGCGATGAAAGAAGGGGCTGGCCAGTAGAAGTTCGAACCCGGCATTTAACTTGGGGATACACTTCCGATTTCAACAATATGCATCCAGTCGTCAAGCAGACGCCAGCCGATAATCCGCCTTTCGCTCTCCTCGGGCAGAACATGGGTTGTTAGGTGATCAACCCATTCACCCGTGAGGCCCAATGTTTCGGCGAGACGATCCGGTTTGATGGCCTCATTGATGCGCAAGGGTGAGGGCAGGGGTCTGCCGCTTCGAATTTTGCCCGAGAGCCGATCATGAATGGAGGCCCAATGCCGATGAGCGAGTTTTGTTTTCACTGCTTCAATTTCAAGCCTGGCTGTATCCGTATCAGCGACATGATAAATATGTTGACCGAGCATATTCGGGAATAAAATCGCGTGGTCATGAAAGCGATCAATCAACGCATCAAATGACGTGAAAATATTTTCAAGTTCAAACGTTAACTTCACATCCATGCGCTGCAAGACGCGACCATGATTGAAGCGAAAAATCCGCTCGGCCAGAGGATCAAGATCAATCGCATGGATTGACTCAAAACGTATCAAAAAATCACTCGGCAAACACCACCCGGCACTCGGCCCTAACAGCAAGAGTTTTCTTTGTGGCGGTTGCCAGCGCGCGAGTTCAACCGCAACGGCGTCGATAAAGTCTGTCCAATAACGTCGCCGCCACAAGGCACGCCAATGCCAAACGAGGCCACCGCTTGGCGTGAAATATGCGCCTTGATAAGGATCGCGTTGTGACATGGCGACGAAAGCGCGTCAGCTCAGATGTTTTGCAAAATGGTCAAGCGTGCGACTTCTTGCCAACGCCGCACTGTCTTCATCAAAACTGCCGCGTTGATCGCAATTAAAACCGTGATCGGCAGCGTATACATAAATGGTTGCATCAGGGCGTGCCGCTTTGAAGGCATTCACACCCTCCATCGGAATATGCGCATCGCGCTCACCGAAATGGAGGATCGTTGGAACTTTCGGCGCGTGATCTTTCATCGCTGTTACACCGCCACCGTAATAAGCTGACACAGCCGAAAGGCCTGAGAGAAAACAGGCCGAGGCATAGGCCATTGTGCCGCCCCAACAATAGCCGACAAGTCCGGTCTTGCCACTTTGTCCGGCAAAAGTGATGGCGGCTTCAATTTCGCGCAAAGTGGTTTCGCGATCGAGCGCGAATGCAATGTCACGCCCCGCTTTCACATCATCGGCGCCATAGCCCACTTCAAAATTTTTGATCTTGCGATCAAAGAGCGCGGGCGCGACGGCGAGATAACCCTGTTTTGCATAAAGGTCGGCCACGCTGCGGATATGACTGTTCACGCCGAAGATTTCTTGCAGCACAACGACGCTCGCTTTGGGCGAGGCTTCAGGGCGGGCGACATAGGCATCGAGTTCAAAGCCATCGCTTGCCGTCAGTTTGATCCACTCACCCATAGGCCCAACCCCTAACGCTGTAACAAATAACCTCAAAGCGGCTTAGCTTTCGCCAAGCTCCGACACAAGAGCGGCAATCACGCGACTATCGGTGGGTTCGGTCATTGTCGAGAAAGCCGCAACGAGATCGCCATTGCGACCGATCAGGTATTTGTGAAAATTCCAGCGCGGCGTTTCAGCGGGTTTGCGGCTTGCCGCCCATTGATAAAAGGGATGCGCATCCGGTCCTTTGACGACGGCCTTGGCAGCAATCGGGAAAGTCACGTGATATTCGCCTTCAGCGCGAGCAAGAATTTCGGCTTTTCCGCCTGGCTCTTGGCCGCCAAAATCATTTGAGGGGACGGCGAGCATTTTAAAACCGCGCGACTGAAACCGGTTATAAATCTGCTGCAGTCCGGCAAATTGACCAACAAAGCCGCATTGCGAGGCGGTGTTCACGATCAAGATCGGGTGACCCTGCCAATCGGCGAGCCGGAAGGGTTTGCCATCAAGCCCTTCAAAAGAAAAAGACCAGGCATTTTGGGCGGCGAACGCGTTTTTCGAAACCGCTTGTGATGCGATCAGACCGCTGAACCCTGCAATAACAGATCGTCTCGACCATTCAGCCATGAGTCTCTCCTGAATTCTGTAAGGATATGGAGAGTTTACGCCATAAAAGCGAGGCCGGACCAGTTCCGATACACCCCTCGTCGGGAGAGCCCGCCTGTGATAATCGGACCCGCAATGTCGCGAACCCGCGCGCCGGTGACGGGGACAAGGAAAAATCGGTGGTTTACCCCCTGTAAGACGAGATTATGAGCGGACTAACACAAAAGGACTTCGATGCCATGGGCCGGCGATTGACTGGCTATGGGCGGAGCCTTGTCATGGGCATTTTGAATGTCACGCCTGATTCCTTCTCGGATGGCGGCCGATTTAACAATGTCGATCATGCCGTCGCGCAGGCGATCCGCATGGCTGAGGAGGGCGCCGACATCATCGATATTGGCGCTGAATCAACAAGGCCCGGACATGAACCGATATCCGCTTCGACTGAGATTGCGCGGCTCACTCCCGTACTTGAAGCGTTACGTGGTCGGATCAATTGCCCGATTTCTGTCGATACGATGAAAGCCCCGGTTGCTGAGGCCGCGCTCGCTCATGGCGCGACCATCATCAATGATGTGTGGGGCTTTAAGCGCGATCCGCGTCTTGCACCTTTGGCAGCCAAATATAAGGCCGCTGTTGTGCTCATGCATAATCGAGACACGATTGATCCAACGATTGATATTGTAGAAGACATGCTTCGCTTTCTTGATGCGTCTTTGAAGGAAGCGCTCGCGGCGGGTGTTTCACGGGATGTAATCGCGCTTGATCCGGGAATTGGTTTTGGCAAAACGCTTGAGCAAAATTTAGAAGCGCTTGCGGCTATTCCGCGTTTAAAGGACATAGGCTGTGCGATTCTTGTCGGCGCCTCGCGCAAATCCATGATCGGAAAAATCATTCCGTCCGAAACGGATGAGCGTCTTCCAGGAACGATTGCGCTTCACACTGCTGCCATTTTGAAAGGTGCCGATGTGATCCGCGTTCATGATGTGAAAGAAGCGGTGCAGGCTGCCCGTGTGACTGATCGACTGAGAGGATTGTGATGGATCGCGTTCGGATCAATGTAACAAAGCTCGCTCTTTTTGCTTATCATGGCGTGAATGATGAGGAGCAACGCCTCGGACAACGTTTTTACATCGATATGTCTTTGATCGTGGCGCCTGTTTTGGCTACGAAGAGCGATCTTCTGGACGATACGATTTCCTATGAAGACGTGATCCATTGTGCCGAAGATGCGTTTCTTGAGAAAAAATATCGTACTATCGAACGTGCGGCCTCTGCTGTTGGTTCCGCCATTATGGCTCAATTCCCGACCATTCAAAACTTGTCTGTGACAGTGCATAAACCCTCAGCACCTGTCGCCGCGATTTTTGATGACGTAGCGGTGACGGTGGATTTTTCACGCGATGGCTGATGCGCTCATTAGCCTTGGAAGCAATATTGGCGATCCACTGGCAGCTCTTCAAAAAGCCATCGATCATCTTTCTGAAGATCCTGCGATTAGCATCAAAAAGCGTTCGTCATTTTATCGCACGACGCCTGTCGGCCCTGTCGCACAAGATGATTTTATCAATGCGGCCGTGCTGATTTCGACATCGCTTCAACCTGATGCGTTGATGCAAATTCTTCTCGATATTGAAACCAAAATGGGACGTGACCGAACCCATGCGGTGCGTTTCGGCCCGCGTGTGATTGATCTTGATTTGATCCTCTATGACGACGTGAAGCAGAAAAGCGATCTTGTAGAATTGCCGCATCCACGTTTTCGCGAGCGTGCCTTTGTGCTTGTGCCTCTGGCCGAGCTGGCACCACTTTGGGGCGTCGATGATCTGACGCTTTTAGAGCTTGCTGCTCAGGTCGGCGATCAGGGTGTGAAGCGACTTTAACGCGAAAACGGTCCCTTCCAGAAGCGGAAAGCCCTCTCGTCCGTCGGCGCCCCTCCTTGGCCGCCGATTGACGGGGATTATCCGTTTGCGAATGACTGGGTTTCCGAGAGACTCCTTCCCATCTCCGCGATTCCCCCTTAGTTTTTGACTGAAACGGCAAAACGTGGCTCGGCATACGGGCCAATCAGGGATGGATTTCAGATGGCGGCGCCAGCGGTAGAGAATTTGAATTTCGAGGACATCCGAGAGGGGCTTTCTTCCGGGCGAATCCTTCTTGTTGATGTTCGGGAACCCAATGAGTTCGAGGCGGGGCATATTCCGGGGTCGCTTCTTGTCCCACTTTCGCAATTTTCAGTGGCGGATATCCCCGATGCCGGCGACCGCCGGATTGTGCTCTCCTGCCGCTCGGGCCGCCGCTCTTTGACAGCTGCGGCCATGGCTTTTGAGCAAGGACTGCCCATCGACGCCCATTATGCTGGGGGGTTTATCGATTGGGTGGCGGCGGGCGGTCCGGTCGATACGGGCCTGTGAGGGCGAAGATTTAGATCCGCGCCGCGACGAGGCGACACAGTGCTATGATCTCGCCAAATCATGGTTCGTTTTTTACAATGTGCAAAATTAGAGTTTGATAAAGACGGGAGTGAACTAATGAGCGTGAAGAAATTTGGGATCGGCCAACCGATCCGCCGCGTGGAAGATGTTCGTCTGCTGACCGGTGGTGGCCATTACACGGCCGATTACACGCCCGAGAAATCTCTCCACGCTTTTGTGCTCCGGAGCCCCTATGCGCACGCCAGCTTCAAGATCAAGGATCTCGAGGCGGCCCGTGCCATCAAAGGGGTAAAACTTATCCTGACAGCTGAGGATCTCGCGGATCTCGGTGACGTGCCGTGCCTCGCCCCGCTCGAGAATGATGACGGTTCAAAAAACCATGTCGCCAACATTCCGCTGCTTGCCAAAGGCACAGCGAAATTTGTTGGCGATGCGATTGCCTTTGTTGTCGCCGAAACCACAAACGCAGCCAAGGACGCCGCCGAGGCCATCGAAGTTGAATATAAGTCATTGCCGGCGGTTGTTGATATTCGCTCAGCGCTTTCAAAAAATGCGCCCGCCGTTTGGGCGCAGCAGAAAGACAACCTCGCTTATGAGCAAAATCTCGGCGATGTGAAAAAAGTTGATGCGGCTTTTGCCAAAGCTGACCGCGTGATCAAGCTTGAAATCGATAACAACCGCTTGATCACCAATTATATGGAAACGCGCGGTGCGGTGGGCGAATATGATGCCGCAACAAAAAGCTTCAAGCTCACAGTCTCAAGCCAAGGCGTGCATGGTCTGCGCGACATTCTCGCCGAGAAGATTCTGAAAGTGAAAGCGGATCGCGTTCATGTTGTCACCGGCGATGTCGGGGGTGGCTTTGGCACGAAGACCTTCATGTATCGCGAATATCCGTTGGTGATGGAAGCTGCGCGTCGTTTGAAGCGTCCGGTGAAATGGATTGCCGATCGTGGTGATCATTTTATTGGTGATGCTCATGGGCGCGATAACATCACGTCGATGGAATTGGCTGTCGATAAATCAGGAAAGTTTTTGGCGTTGAAGGCCGACGTTGTCGGTAACCTCGGTGCTTATGCTTCGCAATTCGGTCCCTATATCCATTATCTCTGCGCATCGATGATGACGGGTGTTTACAAGACACCGTTGATCGCCGTGAAATTGCGTGCGGTTTATACGAATACGGTTCCGGTTGACGCTTATCGCGGGGCAGGTCGTCCGGAAGCTGCTTATAATCTCGAACGTCTCGTTGATTATGCGGCACGTGAACTCGGCATGAAGCCCGAAGCGTTGCGCCGCAAGAATTTCATCGCGCCGTCGGCAATGCCTTATAAGACACCGGTTGGTGATCGTGTTTATGACACGGGTGATTTTGATCAACATTTGACGCAAGCTTTGTCGGTCTCGCAATGGGATGGCTTTAAAGCCCGCCACAAAGAGTCGAAGAAGAATGGTAAATTGCGCGGCATCGGTTTGGCTACCTATATCGAATGCACCGCATGGGGTGATGGTGAAGATGTCGTTGTCGATCTCGAAAAAGACGGCAGCGTGACGATTTATTCCGGCACGCAATCGAATGGCCAAGGTCACGCAACCGCTTATGCGCAATTTGCTTCGCAGCATCTTGATTTGCCGCTCGACAAAATCAAAGTCGTGCAAGGTGATACAGCGCGCGTTGCAACCGGCCATGGGACTGGGGGGTCGCGTTCGATCCCTGTCGGCGGCGTTTCCACTTTCGTCGCTGCGAAAGATTTGTCGGAGAAACTCAAAAAGCTTGCCTCTGACAAACTCGAAACAAAAGTTGCGGATCTTGAAATCGCTGACGGGGCTGTGCGTGTCGCAGGAACCGATCGCAAAATCACTTTTGCTGATCTCGCAAAATTGCCGGGTGCCACGCCCGATATGACAAGGGGCAAAGGCGAATTCACACCGCCTGATGCAACCTATCCAAATGGCACCCATGTTGCGGAAGTTGAAGTGGATCCGTTGACGGGCACAGTCGCAATCGTGAATTATACGATTTGTGACGATTTCGGCATCGCCGTTAATCCAATGTTGCTTGCTGGCCAAGTGCATGGCGGTGTCGCGCAAGGCATTGGCCAAGCGCTTTTGGAACATACGGTCTTTGACAAAGATGGTCAGCTGATTTCGGCAAGTTTGATGGATTACACGCTTCCGCGTGCAGACGATCTGCCGAATTTCCATTTTGAAACGAAGAATGTGCCGTCGACCACCAATCCTTTGGGGATCAAAGGCGCGGGTGAGGCGGGTTCGATCGGATCAACGCCTGCGGTTATGAATGCGGTGATTGATGCGCTTGATCGTGCTTATGGCATTCGTCATTTGCAGATGCCGGCAACACCGATCCGGATTTTCGAAGCGATCCAATCTGCAAGTCGCTTAGCAGCTGAGTGATTACTTATCGCGCTGCGCGATCTAATCGATATTGATAAAAAACGGGCCTTCGGGCCCGTTTATTCCATCACCGCCGCTTTGAGGATACACACCATTGTGGCGTGTGCGGGAGCATCTGACGCATTACGAACAATATGCGGACGGTCGCAGCGATAGCGTAATGTTTCACCAGCTCGCGCAACTTGAACGACGCCCGCAACTTCAACTTCCATCTCGCCTTCAAGTACTGAGAGACATTCAATCGATCCACGTTGATGCGAATCCGATTCAAGCACGCCACCGGGATCGGCTTGCACATCATACCATTGCAGCCATTCAACGGTTTTGATCCAGCCAATAATGGCGAGTTTCACTTTGCCGTCATCGGACAAAAGAATGGGCGTATCGCCGCGTGATGTCTTGTCGATAAAAGGCTCGTCTTCCGACACCGACAGAACGCGCTCTATCGAGACATCCAACGCTTGTGAGAGACGCCAGATTGTCGCAAGCGTCGGATTGGTCTCATTGCGCTCGATTTGGCTGATGATCGATTTTGCAACACCTGATTGCTCGGCAAGTTCCGACAAAGACAGGTGATAGGCTTTTCTTAATCGCTGAATGGTCTTGCCGAGCTGGCCGGAAAGGGCCTGAGCGCCACTATCGAGAACCCGAGCCCGGTCTTTTCCTTCAATGCCCATAAAGCGCTCCGATCACAGCCGTTTTGTTCGACGAACGAATTTGTTCAGAATAAAGGATTTTTGGTTGAATGAAAAGGCTCGATCAGCGCGAGGCACGAACGGTGCGATCAAGAGCATAAGTGGCTGAAAGGGCGAGAATCGCTATGGCCACGCAGCAAATAAGCGCCACTACGGGGCCTTTCGCATCAATCACAATCGCGATCGTGGCAGGTGCGAAGGCTTTCGCGAGGAGTGCAGGCGCGGAGAGAAACCCTAAACGACGCCCATAACCTTCGGCACCAAAAAGTTCATAGGGCATGACACCGCGTGCGATGGTCGATAGGCCCGCAGAAGCTCCATAAACCAAGCCGAAAATGAAAGCTGTCACCAGTGTGGGAGGCAGGATCAAGGGAATGGTGAGCGCTACAGGAAACAATCCCATTGTGATCAACCCCAAACCCATCACCGACAACGCGCGTCCAAACATCAATTCGATCAAACGCGCCGCGACCTGTGAAGGGCCAATCAAAGCGCCGGCGAGCATCGCTGCGCCTGCACTCATTCCCAAAGTTTCAAAGAGTGAGAGCACATGGATCGACATTGCATTCAAAACGAAACCTTGCGCTGCAAAGATCAGCGCAAAAAAGATCATCGCTTTGAGCATCTTGTCTTTTGAAACCTGCGCCACGCCGGTGATGACGGGTAAATCTGTTTCGTCGTCTCGGAGGTCATTGTCCGTTATTGATGTAAGAAGCGGGTAAGGCTTGCGTAAAGCAAAAACAATTAAAGGGCCGCTCACACAAATCATCACAGCTGCGTCAATGAAACAAATGCCACGCCAATCTGTATAGGACAGCAATGATGATGTGATCGGCCACGTGAATGTTGAAGAAAATCCAGCAACCAATGTGAGGCCGGAAATGGCTCGTCGCGTTGTGGGGCCGGCAAGATGTGTGAGACTTGCAAAAGAACTATCATAAAGGCACGCCGACATGCCAAGGCCCATGACACCCCATGCAAGAAGATACATATAAGTCTGATGCGCAAGACTGAGGATAATCATTCCGCTCGCCGATATCAGCGTGCCAACAAGCATCACGGGAAGCCCCCCATGACGATCCACAAATCGTCCTGAGAGCGGCCCAAACACGCCCATCAAGAGCGTTGCAATAGCAAAGCCTGAATAAACAAAACCTTCAGACCAGTCGGTCTCAGCAATAATTTTTGGTCCAATTAAAGCGAGCGTATAATAGAGCGCGCCCCAATTGATGATTTGTGCGACTCCAAGCGCGGTAATGCGCGGCCCCAATCCATGAAAAGAAAAAATAGCCCTCATTTCCAGAAGGCGTGGAAATGATGAACAGGGCCAGATCCGTGACCTACATGAAGTGTCGTTGAGGCTTCAAGCGTAGCGGTCACATAAGACTTTGCCGTAGCAACTGCGTCAGGGAGTGTCATGCCTTTGGCAAGACCCGCTGCAATCGCAGCTGATAAAGTACACCCGGTGCCATGAGTGTTTTTTGTATTTATCCGACGTGCCGCGTAACGCTTTGTTTCTGAGGGTGTGATCAAAAGATCAACGCTTTCATCACTCGTTCCGTGACCGCCTTTCATCAACACCGCTTGCGCGCCTAGTTTTAGGAGCGCCTCGCCTTGATTTTGCATTTCGGCTTCATTGGTAGCGGGTGCGCGATCAAGCAAAGTTGCTGCTTCGGCGAGATTGGGCGTAATCACGGTGACACGGGGAAAGAGTTCATCGACAATCGCCATGCTTGCATCTTCACGGATCAAACGATCACCGCTTGTTGCGACCATCACAGGGTCAAGCACAATGAAGGGCGGCTTCCATTTCTGAAGCCCAATGGCCACAGCCAATATGATATCGGTGCGGCTGAGCATTCCGATTTTTACCGCATTCACAGTTAGATCGGAAAAAACAGCGTCAATCTCGGCCGTCACGAAATCGGCCGGCGCATCGTGGATGGCGCTGACACCCTTTGTGTTTTGAGCGGTCAAAGCCGTAATCACGCTCGCGCCATAAACACCCAATGCCGAAAAGGTTTTTAAATCTGCCTGGATTCCGGCCCCGCCGCCGGAGTCAGATCCCGCAATGGTGAGCGCTATCGAGGTCATAGACGCAGTCCTCTAACCGGAAATGGTTGGGCGAGGCTGAACGCCTCGCATAAAACACGCGTTAGAGGATAATTGGCTTAGCTGCAACCTGCCGCGAAGGGTTGAAAGTGAGACCGCTCCGGAGACCTTTCCTCAGTCTCCCTTGTCGAGCGCGGCAACCTGCTCACGTAATTTGTTCAAAGATGCGATGCTGAGAGCTGTACTAAAATTTTCCGGTTCTGTCCGTCCGTTTGAGGGGTCGAGGCTTTCTAAACGGTCTCGAAGGTAAGCGATGATTTTTGCCAAGGCCGCAACTTGACGGGAGAGCTGGTTCTGCTGCGCTGTCAAAATGATGATTTGTTGAGTTGCCTGCCCAAGATTAATTGCCGCATCTGCAGGTAGGTCAATAAGATTCAATTCATCTACTCGATCACGAATTGTATCTGCTAATCGGGCGAGCGTGAAGGAATTCGACGCCATCTGATGAGCTAGGCTCTCGACAGGACCCTGGTCACTATTTTCAGTGTAACCTATGGCGTTGATCAATGTATCAAGCTCATGGGCCAGCCTCTGGGGAGATTGATAACCTTCAGTTGTATTATTTATATATTGCAACTCTCTTCCGATTGCTTTTTCGAGTTTTGTAAGTGAGGTCAGCAAAGAGGTTGTTTCCGAGCGTCTATTTCTCGCGGCATATTCAGCCAGGAACCATCGCCCGCGTTCCGTCTCAAGAACCGCTTGTTCGATGGCCTCGAAGTCTTCGGTCTCGAAATCAAGCGCGCTCTGCTTGTGATCTGTCATTTTTGTGCTCAAACGATGAATTAAATCAGCTATTGAAAGGGGTACGCTTGATTTAATCATCACTTGGTCAACGCTTCGTTACCGTAAGGGAATTATTTTGAGATTTTCTCGTTACCGCTTATTCAAACGGTGATTTTTTCTCGCGTGCTGCGACCAGAACTTCGCCGATACCATTGCTCAAGCGTGTCCATTCGTTCGGATCGGCTTGGCTCTGACGTTGAACAAATCGATAGCCTGAATTCTCCCAGGACAAGATTTCGTTGATTTGGTTATCAAGAACATAATCGCCGCGGTCACTTGCGAGCGTAAGAACGGCGTGCCCCTCACCCTTTCGATTAATCACAACGGTCATTAAAAGTGCAGAGGCGGGGATACCTGCGCGGATCAAAAGGCCTCTTTTCAAGAGGGCATAATCTTCGCAATCGCCTTTTCCATCGGACGGGTAATCCCAGCTTTCCGGCTTGTTCCAATGGTCCATGTCAGAGATGGCTTCTATGTTTTTATTTACATTAGAATTTGTCTCGATGATGGTTTTCCATTTTTCGGGCGTTAAATTGAATGGCTCGATTTCAGAAACCTTCTTTGCAGAACAATCGACAGGATTTTTTCGACAGAAGTCACGCCATCCCCAGGGAGCGGGCAATTCTCCAAGGGTGAGGGCGGCCGTCGTTATGGGCGGCAATTTGTTCTCCCCCGCTTGCGCCTTTGTTAACGGGTCCACGACAAACAAACAAAAAAGGATGAGCAGAAGTGGTAGCGAAATTTTCATGGCGCTGCCTTCGGACCGGTTCGAATAATCTTCAAGGCTAAGTCGCGGACTTAGCCGTAAGTTTCAGCTATTGGGGTTTGTCCTAGGGCAAAAAACCTGCGTTATTCTCAAAGCAAACGCTGTAATTTTAACTCAATCTGAGGCTTTCTCTTGCAATTCCCTGGCTGATCAGCTTTCTGATTTATGAAGCTGCGGTGCTGCTCGTTTTTGATGATGCCGCGTAAAACGTGTATGGGGGTTGTGATGCGGCGGGAACCGATTTTCAATTTGCCCCCGCTTATCCCCATTTTGATCGGTCTTTTCGCCCTTATTGAAATCGCAATTGGATTTGCGGGCGCGGATATGGCGAGCGATCTTTATCTGACCTTTGGTTTTATTCCCGGTGATCTGAGTGAAAGATTTGGTTCGGATGTATTTCGCGCGCTTGAAGAAGCCAGTCGTTTAAAACCTGATGCAGACGATCTGTTGGGGCTTGCCGAAATTGCTTCTTATCTGCGTCAGCATCCGAGTGCGCTTCCTTTTTCTTTGATTTCATATTCTTTCCTTCATGCGGGTTGGCCCCATCTCATTATCAATTCGGTTTGGTTGATGGCCTTTGGCAGTGTGGTCGCGCGACGCATCGGTTCAGTGAGATTTCTCATTCTTTTTGCATTATCAGCAATAGGTGCAGCGCTTTTGCATTTCGTTACTCATACGAATGATGTGATGCCTGTGATCGGCGCTTCCGGTGCGGTCGCCGGCATCATGGCCGCAGCGATCCGCTTTGTGTTCCAACCTGGTGAATCTCTGTCTGGATTTTCATTGGATGCGAGCGGCAGTTATCGTGCGCCGTCCTTGCCTTTGCTCAAGACCTTTCAAGATCGCCGCACTTTGCGTTTCATCTTATTGTGGTTAGCGATCAATCTTTTGACAGGACTCGCGGGTATTCCGCTTGGACTCGGTGAAGGGTCCATCGCATGGGAAGCGCATCTCGGCGGCTTCTTCACAGGTCTCGTTGTTTTTTCGTGGATTGATCTTCCTATTAAAGATGATCCTGCAAGTCTCGTCTAAATCAAAAAGGCATTAGACTCGCGTCAATGTGATGCGTTGATCAGAATCAAAGCCTTCAATGCGGCGATAGAAGCAGCTTCTCTGCCCTGTATGACAACATCCACCATCACCAGCTACGTCAACGAACAACAAAAGAGCATCTTGATCACAATCAATATGAATGTCGCGAATTTTTTGTAGTTGTCCTGATGTTTCACCTTTGCGCCACAAAGCCGAACGCGAGCGCGAATAATACCAGGCTTCTTTTGTTTCAATCGTTTTAAGAAGCGCCTCGTCATTCATATGCGCAACCATAAGCACTTTGCCGGAGGTCGCATCAATCGTCACAGCGGTCAGTAATCCATCCGCACCGAATTTCGGCATCAAGAGAGAACCATTTTCAACCTCATCGGTTGAGCCGCGTTGGGAAAGGATCATGCTGTCGGTCCCGTTCAAGAGGATCACTCTGACAATAGGGCAAAATAAAACCCCGCTCTCGCGGGGTTTTACTCAGTGGCTTCCTGGCTGGGAAGGGAATTCTTAATTTCTTATCGGGCGCGGAACCCTTGGAGCATAGACATGAAGCGCGCTTGTTCTGTGGGATCGTCACGGAAAATACCGGTGAAGCGCGTGGTGATGGTCGAGGCACCCTGTTTTTGAACGCCACGCATCGACATGCACATATGTTCGGCATCGACGAGAACAGCAACACCGCGCGGGTTCAAAGCGTCTTCAATCGCTTCAACGATCTGCGCGGTCATCGTTTCTTGTGTTTGCAGACGCTTTGAAAACACATCAACGACGCGGGCGAGTTTCGAAAGGCCGACAACGCCTTCAGAAGGATAATAGGCGACATGGGCGGCGCCAACGAAAGGCACCATGTGATGCTCGCAATGCGACGAGAAGGGAATATCGCGGACGAGAACCATATCGTCATAGCCCGCGACTTCTTCAAAGACCTTGTTCAGAACGGCTTGGCCATCCTGCGCATAGCCTTCGAAAAATTCTTCATAGGCTTTGACCACGCGCTTTGGCGTATCAATCAATCCCTCGCGTGAGGGATCATCGCCTGCCCATGCGATCAGGGTGCGCACCGCCGCTTCCGCTTCTTCGCGGGAAGGGCGGCGAACCGGTGTTAGTTTGTCCGTAGGCTTAATTGGCCTGACGTTCAGGGTCTTAACCACGGCGTCCATGGTGCCTCCGAAAGAGTGAAGTTGAGGGATATACGGCCGTTCTGTCTGATTGGACCATGTCATGTCGATGACAAAGGTCAGCGGCATCGAACGATCTCGCATTTTCCTTTGGACCATCCTATATGGTGGAGCATGTCCAATTCCGCCATATCCCCGTCGGCTTCTGTCTGAAATGATCAACGAGATCTATAATAAGCGCATTCTTGAGCTTGCCGCCGATATCCCGCGGCAGGGCCGGC